>Ga0307518_10000084_pt1 | contig 64950 bp, 68 predicted proteins | sample 25_EM_MG_FD_203889 | JGI IMG/M metagenome (GOLD analysis project Ga0307518, IMG submission 203889) | Populus trichocarpa ectomycorrhiza microbial communities from riparian zone in the Pacific Northwest, United States - 25_EM | ecosystem: Host-associated > Plants > Roots > Unclassified | place...
GACTTGTTCGTGAATTCACATATATAGGATAATAAACCCCACTGGCATATTGTGTTGAAATCTGGCCATTGCTCCCTTTACAAGTGTAATATATTGCATGCCAAAAAAAATTGAGTTTCAGTGATGAATGCCTGTGGTTTGTCATTCGCTTCGTCAGGTTACGCATTTGTACTTGCGGTCGAAATGAATTGTCCGCTAGTGAAGGGAATAGCTGGGATCAGAAAAAAGGGGATGAAGGGGAAAGTTAGCGGCACCGGTTTCGGGAAAACTTTGCCGTGAGAAAAAATTGCCGCCACCAACTGTAGATCACGAACCAGGCAAGCTATCAACAAAATTCCAGCTGATTCGGCTTCCTTGAAGGTAGACCAGGGCATCTCACGAAAATCTTGTAACTTCACTGTTCCGTTCTCGTACTTGAATTTTACTCTTTTCCACAGCGAAAATCTGTGTTTGCGCTCGAGTCCAAGCAACACGGGAACCATGACTAAATGTCCCTTTTTGAAGAGTAAGTGTGTCACTGAAAAGGCATACAGGTCTTTCTAAGTTGAGGGTGATGGTCAGCGTCTCATTCGAACTGACTGCTACCAATCAGTTGATCAATGCCTGTGCACGGTGACCAAACACTCGATGGAAGACATGGGAGATTGCCGAGCGTCAATACTGGTCTCACCAAAACCTCTTTGGAACTGATAACCGTTCCTCGGGTGCCAGGGTCACACGTTCATGTGCGTAGCTCCACTTTTGAGGTCGTACATACGCACAACCGAGCATCTCCTATTTCCACTGACTCATGTGAGAGTATCTTGAAGGAATGCCATTAGCCAGTAGTTCAACGGTGCGTACACTTCTGACAATGGTACTTTTACTATCATTGACTCTCAGAATTACTGGTACACATAGTCGTATCGTTCGCGAGGCATGGAATTGGCTGGTATCAAAACGTTGTTAGTTTTCCACTTGGCTATGCCCAGCGGTCTACCAGACAGATACGATTTGATCTGACTCTTTATTCAGATCAGCTTTACACCCATTCCCCTCACCGAAGTATAGGGTGGATGTAAGGAACTGAAGGAGAACGCTACCTCCATGATGTGAGCGGCCCAGGCGAAGAATCGGAGCGATGACCAAAGGTCCAGCATAAATGGAATTTCAGAAAATCGGTGCCAAATCATACAGGATACCGGTAGTAGGGAGGAAGTGACGACATTCGCGAATCATGCAGGGAGACCTGCGAAGATGTGTAGTTCCTTATTGCATTTGCTCCTGGGTGAGGAACTCAGTGACATGGACCGAGTGCGTGTTGGATGATCGAAGGACACTTGTTGCCAGTGTGAGCAAATCAGGACTTTGAAGATGGTGGTATACACACGGAACTTTGATCAATGTCACAGGTGGACTCAGTCCGGGCGCATCATAATGGACACTGGGTCAGGTTTGGGACCGTCCTCTGACAAAAAAATGGCTGCAAGCTGCTAAATCTGGTTGTGGACTTCTTCTAATCTAATTGCATTGGGTTGATTCAGTATCTTTGATTTCTATCCGGTTGATGATTGTCGCTTTATTTTCACCGCTTGGTGACTTACGCATCACACTATGTGAGTATTACTGATGCTGGACGCGAACATTCGGTTGGCGAGGTGTAGACCTGACTGCAAGGTGGAAAACCAGTATCAGAATGTTACCACTTAACCATATTCAAGCGCCTTAGCAGAACGTTAGGTACTTGATCGAACTCTTCGCCGTCGATTCTCCTCGCAGAAGTATAGGAATGAATTACGGAACCAGGTGGATGCATGCCTCATGGCGAAACCATCATGCAAGGCAAGATGCGTAACAATTCCGGACATTTAATGAACACCGGTGAGTCTGTGTCTGGCAAAGCTGTATTTTATTTGATGTGACACGATAGATTATCTAGTCGGTGATGGCCATCGCTCCAATATGGATACATGATGAATTCGACTTCCTATGCTTCGACCATGACAGTCCAAGATGTAAGCTAAAAGACCGCGATTCGTCCGCCCGTTTCATTCATTCCCTCCCCACCCTTCCAAAGGAACACGCCATTTGCTAGCCTCTTTGAAACTATGGCAATAGTGGTTGAGCCTCCGATGTCAGAAGATCAACTTGGTCCCTTGGAACCGACCTCTCTCAACCAATTAGAGAGCTCACTGAAGTATTATTCAAATGCATGACGGGGATAGGACGAGTCTATCATGTCAGGAAAAGCGTGTACGTACATATTCTGTGCAAGCGGGCAATCACCATTGATCCACTAGTATGGCCACATGACGAACTTCCTGTGCTTTGATCATGATGTAGATGTAAGATTTAAAAAAACCACAAATTTCCCGCCATTTGACACCTTGTCTCCGTTTCTTCCAGTTTTCTGTACTCTGCAAAGCACAAGGAAGCACTCCTTCATTATGGCGATAGTCGTCGGATATCCGTACTCAGCAGATTATTTTGCCTTGGATGTGTACTTACCAGCAATTCAAATGAGATTGGAAATTCGCGGTGGGTGTTCCTGCTTATTGCAAAGTCGGGTGTTCAACTATGGATGCTACAGTGGCCATCACGGTGGTCTTATTATATGAATACTGTGAGCTAAATACAGGTGTACGTTATCGAAGATGGTTTGCTGACAATGTATTGTGCTAGTTCTCACCCTAGATCAAGAGGTCTGTACCAGTGCACTATCTCTGTTTTCCTCCCTCCTTACCTGACCTACTCCATGACTCACTCTCAGATCGAGCAAATTTGGGTATTTCCCTTATTATATGGACTGCGCATGGCATGGGCTGACACAGTGGAACAGAAGCGCCCTTGGAAAACATCCACTACACTATTTGTTTTCGTACGAATGCCTTCAGTGTATATGGCACTGACAAGTTCTGACATTAGGTTGGGATAGGTTCGATACTTCGGAACGCTGTACAACCTGTAAGTTATTTCTATGTGAACACTACAGACTGAAACTTATATTCCATCTATAGGACTGTCACTGTCTGTACGTATAACTGTCCTCATCTTTCTATCCGTGATGCTGATGATCAGTGAAGTACTTCTCGTCCCACTTTCAAACAAGGTGAGTTTGGGATGAACCCTACAATGGTCGCACCAGCTGAGGCATAATAGACGTATGGTGTTGTTTCAATTCGAGTCTGGGACTGTGTTGCTGAACTCCAAGTGTGCCCATGCCATCATCTAGTTGTATGCCACTACCTCCTTCCCCATTTCTTCATTAACAAAGGAAAAGGCCGATTCATCACTAGCATTGAACTCTGGGGGAGTGCTATTATATGGTGGGTGGTACAAGGTAAAGTTACAATTGCACCATCTTGCACGGCCTCATCAAAGCTATCCCAGTGATACTACAACTGCGCCTTTATTCCCTTTATCAATGCTCGAAGAGGCTTCTGATCTTCATGGCGACATTTTTCGCTGCCGAGGTTGGTGTCATGCTGTGGATCTTGTCCGCGTCCAGCCTTTTCAATAGTGGTTCGTTGTTGGCTTTCATTGAGATTTTCATCATCATATTGTGATATCCACTGCAGACATGTGGGCCGAGCACTTCATCATTACTAGATATCAATACACTGAGGTGACAGACCTGTGTTTCGGTTGCATCATTCCTGCGTTCAGATACAAACTATGGGGCCCTTGTCTTACTTTCGACGTGATTCTGGCTGTACTTGCTGTCTTGGCCGGTATCAAGCATTTGAAGCAGCAATCTTATTCTCGATCAACGTGGTTAAATAAACCACGATTACACGATGTTCTGATCCTGGGAAATGTCGTATATTTCCTGAGGTAAGAATTCTCTTGTCACTGTTGGAGAGGATCTGACAATAAAGGTGTAGTCCTCTTGTGACACTTATTGTATTTCTGAAACAGGATGCGAGCCTCAAGATTGAGTGGCTCGGCGATTCTCTCCTCTTCTCTGCACCAATCACTGGTTGTCGCCTGATCCTGTCTTTGCGAGAGGCGGCGACTTCACAACATTTAGTCTCGGGCTCTAATCTAGTCATAATAAGTGAGTTTGTGGCCCGAGATGAGCCATGGAGAGGGAAAGATACCTGCACTGTTTGACGTCTGTCTACTCCCTGTAGGGGAAGGTGCGGGTTCGGGTGTTCAAGAACGGAAGGGTGAGAGGTACAGGTGAGGAACAAGAGAGTAGCCTAGTACTGGACACTGTAGACGGAGAACTGTGCTCGATGAACACTTATACTGATGACTCAGACGTTGATACGGAAACTAGGGGGCAGTTGGATTGCTGCTGCTTAAGAGGAGGTATAAGTACTGCCGAGACATCAAAGCAAGAGTAGCTCGATGCCCGAGCGAACGAGGTATCTAAGGTATATCGTGATTTCGTAGGTAGTTCGTGTCAGTTCCTTACATCCCGTCTTGAATTGTAATATACTTCAAATCAATTGTTCACCGAGGGAGATCGCGTAGTACACGCCTGGTCAATTGGACTGCGAAGCCTGTCACCATGACGTTGGGCTTACCAGGCACTGATGCCATATACCCCCGGGGAACTAGTTAGCACACAGTGACGAACGGAGCGCGAACGTTACCAGAAGTTTACAATCCTCACAGCTGATACAAGTTGCGCTAAGTCGCACCAATCACGTCCCTCGACTGGGAAGAACTGGACGTACCATAACGATGATGCCACTTGGAGAACACTAAAATCAAGCTGAGGGTGTTACTGTTTCAAAGTATGTGTCCTCCAAGTAAATCTTATTAGTTCTGAACTCTGAAAGCAAGGACTATGCTGGGGGTATATCGCTGGTATCCGTCGTTCTCGATATCAGAAGCATTTAAACCCAGAAGGATTAACTGGCAGCACCAATGCTGTGTTTAACCACGAATAGGGTAGTTGAAGTTCGTCGTCGTGTGGGAGAGTCTTCTATAGAACGATGCCCAGTCTCTGTGTGTTTTCGTCAGTTGGAACTTACCTCTCACCGAAACTTTTCGAAAAAGCCGACCTTGACCAATCTAGTAGCACGAGCAGGAGATATATCAATTTCTCTGGAATCAGATAATCGTACCTAACATGTCCCAGCAAACAACTTTCCCTTTGTCACCTGCCGTTAACAAGCAGCCACAGACATATGGTACTCTCGACTCTCGACATCAGCCGATACCGAGACTATGTCTGCAAAACATAGTGCCTAGAATAGTCGATTGGTTTTGGCTTTGTCGTAAACCTCGTCTCCGTCCAATTCGAGTGCGTCCTAAGTATTCAAAACTCAGTAAACGCATACGACTTGTAGCTAGTAGAAGGAGTCATCATCGATTTGGGGATGACGTATTTGGTAGCCGCTTGGTCATCCAGGGTGTTTGCTGACTCCTTCGCGTCGGAGTCCAAGCGTCGACCTTTGTCCTCGACCACCACTGTCGCCACTAGTGTTATTCTGCCGAAGACGCCTCGCAAGAAATTGTGTTAGCTGTACGCTATGCATATTGCCAATTTATGCTAACTGCGTTTAAATCCAATATGAATTTTAGCTAGTCTACACACAGGAAACAATTAACACACTCGTTTTCAGCGTTGCTCGCTCTTTTCCACCTACAAAGCACTCGCGACCCTTCCCAGCACGCAAGCACTCAGCGACTGCGCTTATCATGGCTTTCTCCCAGCCATTCCCACTTGCTGCGTCCGCACAGAAGGTCCAACAGCCTACTTACGGCCCGGACCTTGCTGTACGCCTCATCTGTCCCGATTGCAGAGACATGAATCCACGCATCGTCGAGGAATTTAGCAGTGGAGACCTCGTGTGTGGGGGTTGTGGTCTCGTGCTCGGTGACCGAGTCGTTGACACGAGAAGCGAATGGAGGGTAAGTACCTTATTTTTCAGTGTACGGCACTGCATACGTTTGCTTGGTGTACTAGACGTTTGCAAACGACGAAGGGGATGACCCTTCGCGTGTCGGTGCTGCTTCAGACCCGTTGATGGAGGGCATGGAGCAGCTCGACACAGTCATCAGCTTCCGCGACGGCGGTAGTGGTATTGCTCGCGAACTCCAACGCGCCGCGTCGCGCTCACAGAGCTCACGCTCCGAGCGGAACCTCCTTTCTGCTTTCCGAGATATCGGCAGCTGGTGCGACCAGTTTTCTTTGCCAAAGACGATCAGCGACATTGCCAAGCAGCTTTACAAACGCTCAGAAGAAGAGAAGCTTCTCCGGGGTAAACCATTAGAAGCTGTGATCGCTGCTTGCATCTTCATTGCTTGCCGGCAAGCCCATGTGCCCCGAACGTTTCGGGAAATATGTAATCTTACACATGTATCGAAGAAGACACTTGGCCAGTGCTACAAGGCACTCGAACAAGCTTTCAATCTCTCTCCGGGTGCTACTGCACAGCATACCAATGATAACAGCCCGACGACTGGCCCAGAGAAGCTGCTTGTGCGGTACTGCAACCATCTCGACCTGCCTGCCAACGTGCAATCCATTTGCAGTGACATTATTGTCGCTGCACGACAACACGGCATTGCAGACGGGCGGAGTCCAATATCTATTGCAGGGGGGGCCATCTACTTCACTTGTCATCTACTCGGCATACACAAACCGATCCGGGATATCAGTGCAGTAGCGGGAGTGAGCGAGGGGACGATCAAGTTGGTATATCGATATTATTATTTGGATAGGGAGAAGCTTGTGAAAGAGGACTGGATAAAAGACGGTCGTGCGGACATGTCCAGGCTTCCTCCCGAGAAGTAGCAGAACTTTTGTGATGTCGCCAATGTGTATTGTACATGGCTTGATATACAATACTATCTGATTTTTTCCTGCCCCTCCAGGCAAATACTAGTTCAAGGACTGCTGTGATCCGCTCACTTCTGTCCAGCTTAGCCAGTGTCGCGCTTGTTCACATAGCAGTTGTTTTACAGCTTGATGGACTTGTTTTTGTTCTCATCAGTTGAGTTGGAATGACGGCATTGAGCATCAATGCAGAGAGCCCAGTGACTGGTCCATCTAATCACTTCGTCAGTTCAGGCAATGAAGCCAATTTGATGGCTAATTGATGCATGGGTGCCACTTGCCGGAGGTTGATTAGACGGGAAAGGATCTCTATTGTGCTGTGCAAAGCGTTAGCTCCTCCTTGCGAATAGAGATTTATACCTAACGTTGTAGACATATTCGACGGGAGAATTATTACGGGCCCTGTGGCTGCAATGACGATGAATTCGACTTGAAGAGTCTCAAACCGCGTTTAACTTAGTGGCATTGCATGTCAGAAGAGCACCTTCATCCTCGAGAACCAGAGGTCCCTGGTCCCCAGTCTTGATACTATGAGATAGGTGTAGTTGCTGGCGGCACCACCATAAGCGACGATGAACGCATTGCTAAAGGAAAATTCGAGGTTGTCTGAGAGCGAACTGTTAGACAATGCTCAGGGAAGGAGGGCATTATATACAGTGCCAGGGCATGCCTGTCTACGAAGGCGCCACCGGTACGGACAATGTCGTGAATTGTTCTCGAGAAAGTTGAGCGGGATGAGAAATTCGGATTAACATAAAGACGAACAAGCAAGGCGAATTTGGCAATAAACCTAGCAGAAAGATGGCCGGTCAAGCAGCTGGGATAGAACGAAGTACTTAGTATGCATGGACGATGACTGCGAACTACACACTGCGCGAGTGACCCGGCGATCGGGGAGAAACTTCGCTATAGTCATAACCTCGTTGCCTGCGATGACAACCACTCCCCCGTCAGCGACAATATCCTGAGCACGATAACAAACCGACGGTACATATCTGCTGCTCATGCTGCAGATTCGAACCATGGCACAATTATTACATTGTGATGCTTTTGACTGGAAAGGCAGTGTGTCAACTCATATGTCCCTCAGGCAATTACTTTTTCTGTTCACCATACTTGGCATGCTCGTATCAACCATGAGCATCATAGAATGCACGGAGCCGCTGAGAAATGGTGACATTTAGTACTTCAACACGGCTCAACTCACCTCATTCTTGATTTGGACTCATCGATCAAGACATCGTGCATGGTGATTGCAGGTGCGAAGTACGAGACGTCAGAGCATGCTCAGTACACACCTGTGCATCAAGTAGTCCGCTCTGAGCTCCCAGTACATTTTCCACGACTTGAACCACTGCAATATTCTTGCATTGCAGGGTCCCTCAAACATCGAGGATGACAGAACCAGATGCCATTGCCTGACTGTAAGCATATACTCCATGTTGATCAGCCTAAGGGGGTAGATAAGCCAGAACTCGAGATTTGTGCCGCACGGTCAAGATAGGTTTGGGTGACCGGGAACTTCCGGTACCTCACGCAATCTAGCCATTAGTAATGCCACTGGGACTCTGTTCATCGGTGACTCGCAATCTACAATCGTATCGCTCACGCCCAGCTACGGCAGGTCACTCTATGGACCACTGCATACGAGCCGTTATTTCCTGTGAGTCATCAAAATGATTGCATCACACACCGGAACGTGGACCAACACATATAGAAGGTGAGTCGTGACTAGACCAGAAGTGTCTGGACCACGCATACTGCAAGAATGCCGCATCAGATGGATCAGTGATATCAACGGATTTTTCCGACAGGTCCTAACGACTCTCAGGAAGCAGGGTATGATTTGTACTAGAATACAGACGCTTCGCCCGTCTCTGATGGCTTCTGGACAAGAGGACACACACAGCAACTTTCCAGGTGGGCTGTTCGGCGAGCATGCGTAGGAGTCGATGATAACCAACCGTTACCAACATCAATCATACTAATCCCGTTTTATCCCTACCAAATTATCTCGAGGACAAGTCCCGTCTGTTGAACGTCGATGCTCAGTTTTCTCTGGATGTGCTTAGTGGCAGGATCGAGGTCAAAGACTTGGTCCCTTGGTCGATGAGAAGGCTAACGGTCAGCATGGACATCGCACTGGCGATGCGTAGATGAAACACTGCATTCTGTTTGCAGCTGGTGAAGTGGAATGCATCAGTGAACCCAAAAAGAACGTCAAATTCTGTATGCGGTAATCATTAGCTGTGTTTATGGAAGAGGATCTAGGGTATGCAACGTTTCTTTTCGTCTGCGTTCTCTTTGTCAGTGCTCGTTCATGCCAGTGATAATTTGAATCATCGTTGTAGTATGTCAATGATATCGCGGTTTACTATTCTTTCCAGTTGGGTATGTTTCCATAGTTGAGGGGTGTGATTGGTTTGACTCAGCGGAACTTGAATCAGCCACGAGGGGTATTGTAAATCGCTGGCAACGTTGAAGACTGAACGTTCGCGTTCGTCCGACACTGTGTAGTATGTAACCGATTCCTTGGGAAGGTGTATGGCATTAGTGCTTGAGAGCCCAACATCATGGTGGCAGGCTTTTCACTGGGCCGATTGACCAGGCATGGACTACACGATCTCCCTTGGTGAACAGCTTATTCAAGGGAAATATATTACAATCCAATACGGGAGTAGACAGGTGTCAAACTGTGTAAGTATCTTTCCCTCTCCGGGGCTCATCTTGGACTGTGGATGCACTTATTGTAACTGGATTAGAACCTGAGACTAAATGATGTGAAGTCATCCCTCGCAGAGAAAGGATAAGGCGACAACCAGCAATGATTGTGATTGGTGCGGAGAAGAGGAGAGAGTCGCCGAGCCACTGAATCTCGAGGCTCACATCCTGTTTCAGAAATAAAATAGATGTCACGAGGGGACTATACCTTATTGTCAGATCCTCTCCGGCAGCAACAAGAGAATCCTTACCTAAGGAAGTATACGACATTTCCCTGGATCAGAACATCGACTAATCGTGGTTTGTTTATCCTCGTTGATCGAGAATAAGATTGCTGCTTTGAATGCTTGATGCCAGCCCAGACAGCAAGTACAGCCAGAATCATGTCGAAAGTAAGACAAGGGCCCCACAGTTTGTATCTATATGCAGGGATGACATAACCCAAACACAGGTCTGTCGTCTTGTAGTGATATCCAGTAATGGTGAAGTGCTCGACCCACATTTCTGCAGTGGATATCACAATATGACGATGAAAATCTCAATGAAAGCCATCGACGGACCATGAGCAAGAAGACTGGCTGCGAACAGCATCCATAGCATAAGGCCAACCTCGGCGGCGAAAAATGTCGCCATGAAGATCAGAAGCCTCTTCGAGCGTTGATAAAGGGCATAAAGGCGCAGTTGTAGTATCACTGGGGTAACTTCGATGAAGCCGTGCTGGACAATGGAATTGTAACTTTACCTTGTACTACCCACCAAATGATAGAACTCGTCCAGTATTCAATGCCGATGATGAATTTGCCTGTTACTTTGTTAATAGATAGATGATGAGGGAGGTGCGACATACAACTAGATGATCATTTTGGCATATTTGGAGTCAGCAGCATAGTCCCAGCCTCGGAAATGAAACAACACTGTACGTCTATTATGCATCAGCTGGTGCGACCATAGTAGGGTTCATCCCAAACTCACCTTGTCTGAAAGTGGGACGAGTAATACTTCACTGATCATCAGCATCATGGATAAAAAATGTGGATAGTTCTACGGACAGACAGTAGTGGTCCTATGGGTGGAATATAAGCTTCAGTGTGTAGTGTACCACGTAGAAATAACTTACAGGTTGCACAGCGTTCCAAAGTACCGAACCTATCCAAACCTAACGTTAGAATGTGTCAGTGCCATATACACTGAAGGCATCCGTACGAATACATATAGTGTAGTCGATGTTTTCCAAGTACCCTTCTGTATCCACTGTGTCAACCCATGTCAGACACAATACATATGATAAAGGAAATACCCAAATTTGCTCGATCTGAGAGTGAGTAATGGAGTTAGTCAGGTAAGGAGGGAAGAAACAGAGACATGCAGTACATGCCTCTTGATCTAGGGTGAGAACTAGTGCATTACATTGTCAGCCAACCATCTTCAGTAAGTTACACCCATATTTAGCTTACAGTATTCATAGAATAAGACCACCACAATCGCCACTGCAGCGTCCATAGTTGAGCACCGACTTTGCAATAAGCAGGAACACCCACCGCGAGTTTCCGATCTCATTTGAACTGCTGGTAAGTACTCATCCAAGGGAAATTCATCTGCTGGATACGGAGACCCGACGGCTGTCGCCATAATAAACGGGGTGTTTCCTCGTGCTTTACAGAGTACGGAAAACAGGAAGAAACAGAGTTGAGCGGTCAAATGGCGGGTCTTTTATCTTACACCTTGTACGTCATGATCAAAGCACAGGAAGTCAGTCATGTGCCCATGGTGGAGTGGTGGCGATCACTTGCCTGATACTTGAATGTGTCACATCAATTGAATATACGCTTTACCTGAAATGACAGGCGCACTGGTGTATTCATTGAATGCCTGGAATTGCATATATATATTCCCATGGGGCTTCCTTCCTTCCCATACTTCGGCGAGGGAAATGGATGCAGAGTCGATGGCGGAGGATCAGACCTGACTGCTAGGGCGCTTTGGATATGATCAAGTGATTACATTTCTGATGCTGGCATACACCTTGCACGCCTCGCCCAAACGTCGGTGTAGAGCACTAGTAACACAGAGTCAATAATGCGTAAGTGAAGGTCAGATATTAATACGCATTATATTTGAAACGAATATCAACAACCGTCCCCAGGGACCGGGATGGAATGCAGTCAATTGCCCAATTCCACAGTCCCGTTATTAGTAAAGTCACTCACCAATGAAGTTGTCACAGCGGGGCATGTGAGTAGTATGTCCTAGCCCGTAATCCTTCAAGATATTCAAGGTCAGAAGGTTAACGGAGCTCGAAGAAGAAATGATGGCGCAGTGGCTGTGCAGTGTGTGAACTGGACCGTTGAACATTTAGTCTAAGCCACTACTATGTAGGAGTTCCTCTTATCAGTGATCTTTGACTTCGTCTTCGATGTGCCAAAATTAACGCTCAAGAAGTATGATCGGCATCACGCCTGGATCCAACTCCACGACCACATCAGGTACTATGGCTTGCGCCTTGCAACCTTCTTTTTGCATGTAACACCACCATCATGATGCTTCCGCTGATTTGTTTTGGAAGGCATCTTTCGATCAATGATTCAAACATATCATATTCAGTCCACCGAATTCTTATAATTTGTACGAGAAGGATTCACTATCGCAGACACATCCCCGATGGCTTCTGGACAAGAGTACACATACAGCAACTTTCCATCCACTCTCGATAGATCGGTCCTTGGTCTCCCTTTTCGTCTCGATGAGCGCAATAGCCAGTTCCTTAGCACCCACATCAATCGTACTTTCACTTTATCTCTACCTAATTCTCTCGAGGACAAGGCCTGTCTATTGGGCGTCAATGCTCAGGTTTCTCTTCAATGATGTGCTTAGCTATGGCAGGATCGGGCTCAAAGATTTGGCCCCTTGATCGATGAAAAGGCCAAAAGTCAGCATGGTCATCGTATCGACGATGCGTACAATGCCATCAGTGAACCCAGAAAGAACGTGAAACTTCGTATGCGGTAATCATTTAATGGAAGAGGATCTAGGGTGTCCAACGTTTCTTTTCGTCTACCTTCTCTTCATCAGTGCTCGTTAATGCCAGTGATAATTTGATTTTAGTGGCATTATCGTTGTAGTATGTCAACGATATTCCGGGTGCTACAGGTCTGCCCGTGTGACTGATACCGCGCGGCGGGACTTGTATCAGCCACGAGGGGTATTGACAATCGCTGGTAACGTTCGCGTTCGCGTTCGTTACTGTGTGCTAACCAGTTCCTCAGGGGGTATATGGCATTAGTGCTTGGCAAGCCAAACATCATGGTGACCTTTTCAGTCCGATTAACCAGGCGCGTACTACGCAATCTCCCATAGTGAACAGCTTGTTGGAAATATATTACAATCAAATAGGGGAGTAGACAGACGTCAAGCAATGTAAGTATCTTTCCCTCTCCGTGGCTCATCTTGGACTTCGAACGCACTAATTGTGACTGGATTAGATCCCGAGATCAAGCAATGTGAAGCCACCTCTCGCAATGAAAGGATAAGGCGACAACCAGCAATGATCGTGATTGGTGCGCAGAAGAGGAGAACATCGCCGAGCCACTGAATCTCGAGGCTCGCATCCTGGTTCAGAAGGACAATAAATGTCACAAGAGGACTACACCTTATTGTCAGATACTCTCCAACAGTGACATGAGAACTCTTACCTAAGGAAGTATACAACATTTCCCTGGATCAGAACATCGACCAATCGTGGTTTGTTTAACCCCGCTGATCGAGAATAAGATTGCTGCTTTGAGTGCTTGATACCAGCCCAGACAGCAAGTACAGCCAGAATCACGTCGAAAGTAAGACAAGGGGCCCATATGTATCTGAACGCAGGGATGACGTAACCGAGACAAAAGTCTGCCCCCCTGTAATGATATCCTGTAACAGTGAAGTGCTCGGCCAATGTTTCTGCGGTGGATATCACAATATGGTGATGAAAATCTCAATAAAAGCCAACGACGGACCATTACTTAATAAACTAATTGCGAGCAAGATCCACAGCATAACGCCAACCTCGGCAGCGAAAAATGTCGCCATGAAGATCAGGAGTCTCTTCGAGCATTGATAAAGGGCATAAAGGCGCAGCTGTAGTATTGCTGGGATAACTTCGATGAGGTCGTGCTAGATGATGGAATTGTAAGCCTACCTTGTACCACCCACCAAATGATAGAACCTCCCCACTCTTCAATGCCAATGATGAACTGGCCTATTACGTTGTTAATAGAAAGGTGAAGAGGGAGGTATGACATACAACTAGATAATCACATGGGCATAATACTTGGAGTTCAGCAATACAATCCCAGACTCAGAATTGAAACGACACCATACGTCTATTATGCCTCAGCTGGTGAAACTATTGTAGCATTCATCCGAAACTCACCTTGTCTGAAAGTGGGAGGAAATATACTTCACTGATCATCAGCAACATGGATAGAAAAATGATAATAGTTCTACACACGGATAGTAGTAGTACTATGGGGTGGAATATAAGCTTTAGTCCACAGTGTTCACATAGAAATAACTTACAGGTTGAACAGTGTTCCGAAGTACCGGACCTATCCCGACCTAGCGTCAGAATCTGTCAATGCCATATACACTGAAGGCATTCGTACGAATACATATAGTGTAGTCGATGTTTTCCAAGGGCGCTTCTGTATTCACCGTGTCAGCCCATGCCAGGCACAATACATATGATAAAGGAAATACCCAAATTTGCTCAATCTGAGAGTGAGTAATGAAGTTGGCCAGGTAAGGAGGAAAGAAAACAAAGATGATGCAGTACATGCCTCTTGATCTAGGGTGAGAACTGGCACATTGCATTGTCAACAAGCCATCTTCAGTAAGGTACACATGTATTTAGCTCACGGTATTCATAGAATAAGACCACTGTAAGCGCCACTGTAACGTCTATAGTTGAGCACCCGACTTCGCAATGAGCAGGAACACCCACGGCGAGTTTCCAATTTCATTTGAACTGCTGGGAAGATCACATCCAAGGGAAATACATCTGCTGGGTACGGAGACCCGACGACGATCGCCATAATAAATGGGGTGTTTCCTCGAGCTACGGAAAACTGGAAGAAACGGAGTTGAGTGGTCAAATGGCAAGAAATTTGTGATCCCTTATCTTACACCTTATACATCATGATCAAAGCACAGGAAGTCCGTCATGTGAAATGAAATGAACCTGCCCATAGTGGAGCGGTGGTGACACTTGAATGTGTCAGCACCAACCGAATATATGCTCGACCTGAGATGACAGACGCACCGGTGTATCATATCATTGAATGTCTGGAATTGCATATATATACTTCGCCATGCATGTCGGATTCGGACTCACAGCCTCTGACATTCCCTTGGTTCTGTTCGTACATTATTTCCCTACTTCGGCGAGAGAAATGGATGGAGAGGGAGTTTGTAAGAGCGGGGCATGTGAGTATGTCTCCTCCAAACTCTAGCCCGCAGTCCTTCAAGATGTCCAAGCATGGGAGATGCCCAGTCCGAGGAGCTCGAAGGAGAATGGCGTACTGGCTGTGCAGTGTGCTTGGGCGTGTGAACTGGACCAACTTTCTAAGCCACTATAGGGAATTTCTCTTATCTGTGGTGGCCAACATTCACGCCCAAGAGTAAGTTACTTATGATTGGCATCACGCCTGGATCCAACACTACAACCGCATCAGGTGCTACGGCTTGCGCCTTCCTTTTGCATCGTTCTGCATGTAATACCATCATCATGGTGTTTCCGCTGATTTGTTTTAGAAGGTCGTCGAGCAATGATTCAACACACATTCAGCCCATCCACCGAATTCTTCATGACCAGCCCGCACCGGGCAAGAACAGCATCTTCGGAAATTCCTGCATGACTCGAGGACAGCTCCTGCTAATATACTATAACGGCATCGTATCTACACGAACTGACTTATAATATTGTCAGTATCGATCAGGACGGTGTATGCTATTATGGTTCTCAGTTCAACATTCAGTACTTACTTGCCACTAACATTCCACTCGACAACTGACTGCGTTAGGAAGGTTTGCATTTGTACCCGTCATTGTGTAGTAACCATTTCCTCAGGAGTCATATGGTACCAGTGCCTGACAATCCCGATTTCACGGCGGGGACAGATTTCGCAGTCCGAATGACTAGGGATCTACTAACCACCAATGACGCAGTCTCTTTCGCTGCATATTAATGCAGTACAATAACCGACGGACTTCAAACAATGCCAGTATCTTCCCCTCTACATGACACATCCTTGAACTGCGAATGCACTCATTATGCGACTAGAGACCGAAGTTAAGTTATAGGAAGCCACCTCTCGGATTGAAAGTATAAGGCGATAACCAGCAGAAATTGTGACTGGTGCGCTCCAGAGAAGAGTGTCGGCAAGCCACTCAATCTCGGTGCTCACATTATGGTTCAGAAGCAGAATGAATGTCACGAGAGGACTGCGCTTCAGTGTCAGATCCTCTCCAACAGTGAGATAAGAATTCCCACCCAAGGAAGTATATTACATTTCCCTGGATCAGAGAATTGACTAGCCGTGGTTTGTTAAGCGTCGCTGGTCGGGAATACGATTGTTGCCTTGAATGCTTGATACCAGCCCAGACGGCAAGTAAAGCCAAAATAACCTCGAAAGCAAGACAAGGGACCCAGATGCTATCCGTAAGCGGCGGGGGTGAAACCGTAACTCCCTTGTAGTAATATCCTGCGACGGAAAAGTGCTCAGCCCATGTTTCTGCAGTGGGGATCAGAATGATGAAAATATCGATGAAAGCCAATAACCGACCATCGCCTAACAGACTGGTTGCAATCAGGATCCACAGCATGATACCAACCTCTGCGGTAAAAAAGACACCATGAAGACCAGAAGTTTCTTCGAAGAATGATAAAGGGCATAAAGGCGTCTCCGTAGCATCACTGCGATAATCTCGGCAACGTCATACTAGATGATATTGCAAGTTTACCTTGCACCGCCCACCAAACAATAGAACGCCCACTGGGTTTTAGTTCCGAAGAGGAATCAACCTACTACTTTGTTAATAGGGAGAAATGATAAGGAGAATCGCATACAGCTAGATAATCACACCAGAATATCTGGAGTCCTGTAGCACAACGGATTAGAAAGTACCGTACGTCTATCGTGCTTCAGCTGGTACAACCATTGTACAGTGTTCAGTCTAAACTCACTGGGTCTGATCGTCGAATGTCCATTACTCCACCGATGATCTCCATCGAGAATACAAAAACGAATATTGTCCCACGTACGGACAGTGGCAGCCCTATGGATAGAGTACAAGCTCCAGTATGTAATGCATCAAATAACGAGGGAACGACCTACACATTATACAACGTTCCAAAGTACCGAACCTATGCTAAGCTATAATCAGAAGCCGTCGATGGCATACCTACAAAAGAGCTCGCACGAATACATATAGTGCAGTGGTCAGTTTCCAACGATGCTTCTTTATCTGCCGTGTCAGCATCCCATTACACGAAACCAATACAATAAATGAAATACCCAAATCACTTCGATCTGACAGTAATGGAGTTGGCCAACGGAAGAGACTGGGGGTAATGTAGTGCATACCTCTTTATCTAGGGTTAGAGCTAGCGCATTACTCCGTCAGTGGTCTATTTCCAGTGATATTCGGTTATATTTAGCTCACTGTATTCATAGAATAAAAGCACCGTAACTGCCACTGTAGCGGTAGTTTAGCACCTGACCTCACAGCAAACGGGCACACCCACCACGAATTTCCGATTGCATCCGGATTGCGGGGAAGAGCCCGTTCATGGAAAATTCATCGGCTGGCAGAACTGACCTGAGTGGAGAGTCGGATCAAATTGTATCTGACTGGCAGGCATATGGTCAAATGGGAAAATAACAACACTTTGATACCAGACTGTTGCTTACGGCACCTACAAGTGGCGTCAAGGTCGGGCGTACGGACCACCTGAACATGGTGTATCATATGTACCAATTCTCAAAATCAATGATAGTCAAGTTGCCATTGTTAAAAGAGTACGCACCCATGAACAAACCCTCTAGCTAGTAGCCCTTCAAGATACCAGTAGAAATATGAGATGATGATCGATTGTGCACAGAGCCTCAAAAGTGGCCTAGCTAGAGACTGATACACATGAGACGTGAACATGTGGATTTGACACCAGCACCCGAGGCCCGAGGGAACGATCGTCTCACCTAAGTTAAGCATATGTTTGTTACTTCCCATTACCTTCCACACCCTCGAGAGCCTCATCCTTGGTCTTCCTGATCAATTCTTTTGGCCGCTGGGACCCCCGATGTTCCTGCAACCTCCCTCGATCCACAGAAGCGCTCTCACGTCGAGGATCCACGAAGAATTGTTGATCAACAGTACTTACTTCTCCTCTCACGCTTTTCAGCCATCGTCTCCCAACCCAAACAACCCTTACGAGGCCTCTTAATCCCAAGCTTCACTCGCGTCGATTATCTCCAACCACGCGATAAACGCGTTCAACGGGATCCAGGCCAAATGGGCGGGCGTCCTGCTTCGTAGTTCCAGTTGCGCGGGCTCCGGGAGTCAACGACCGAGACCTGAATCGCCTCCCTGCTTTTTGACATGGCTTGTGCCAGTGGAAACACCTCGCTATCCGAATAGGCTATGTTAACCACTTTGGAGGTGTGCAGAAATGCACGGTGCCGTGGCTCAGGGGACGAAGAGAGATGGAGAAACCAATGTTAGAAGTTGGGTTTACTGTAGCCAATCCCTCGGACGATGAGTTATTAAACAAGGGTATCCTGGATGATATTGGTCAATACTGTGGTCTTGGAGCTCCTTGCTATATGCCAGAGGAGAGCATGGCACGGTTTTCAAGTTGAAGTTTGCTAGATGCATGCGGATGGGAGTCGTACGACTAGTGCTTGTTTTTGTTTCAATCTTGGAATTCGACGCACCATAGTGGGGGACGAAGCAAGCGTGGTGTCCGACTGCAGCGTGCACCACTCTTGGACATGGCACACCTCCAAACTTCTCCTCAGCCCCAGTACTAGTACCGGAGTTTAACAGCCCTCGTCCCAGTGACTCTGAGGCACGTCTCCCGACACCAATACCGTCCACGATCTCTTTCCCCGCCTCGGGTCGCCAATCCCCTATTTATTTGCGGTAAGCACAAGCGACTCGGTGGGGCATAGAGACTCAGAACTGGGTGGTGCTGATGGCAGCGAGTCCTCGCCAGCTGCTCATCCCCCAACTACCCGGAACCGGGGTATCAGCGAGGAGCATTGTAAATTGCTGGTAATGTTCTCAAAGACTGACAGCATTAGGAACATTCGCGTTCGTTACTGTGCGCTAACCAGTTCCTCGGGGGGTATATGGCATTGGTGCTTGGCAAGCCCAACGTCATTGTGACAGGCTTCCCAGTCCAATTGACCAGGCGTGTGCTACGCAATCTCCCTTGGTGAACAGCTTGTTGGAAATATATTACACTTCAATATGGGAGTGGACAGGCATCGAAACAGTGCAAGTATCATGGCTCATCTTGGACTATGAAGTCACTTATTGTGACTGGATTAGAGCCTGCGACCAAGTGATGTGAAGTCGCCTCTCGCAAAGAAAGGATAAGGCGGCAACCAGCTGCGATCGTAATTGGTGCGCTGAAAAGGAGAGTGTCGCCGAGCCACTGAATCTCGAGGCTCTCAGTCTGTTGCAGAAGTAGAATAAATGACACGAGAGGACTGCACCTTATTGTCAGATACTCTCCAACAGCGACAAGAGAGTTCTTACCTAAGGAAGTATACGACATTTCCCTGAATCAGAATATCGACTAATCGTGGTTCGTTCCTGATTGACCGAGAATAAGATCGCTGCTTTGAATGCTTGATACCAGCCCAGACAGCAAGTATAGCCAGAATCACGTCGAAAGTAAGACAAGGGGTCCATAGTATGTATCTCTTTGTAGGGGTGATGGGTGCGAAACACACGTCTGCCCCCTTGTAGTAATTACTCGTTATAACGGTCAAGTGCTCGGCGAATATTTCTGCAGTGGAGATCAGAATTCGTGGTGATGAGAATTTCCATGAAAGCCAATAACCGACCATTACTGCAAAGACTGGCTTCAAACAAGATCCACAGCATGATGCCAACCTCGGCGACGAAAAATGTCGCCATGAAGATCAGGAGCCTCTTCGAGCATTGATAAAGGGCATAAAGGCGCATCTGTAGTATCACTGAGATGACTTACGATGAGGCCGTACTAGATGATGGAATTGTAACTTTACCTTGTACCGCCCACCAAATGATAGAACCTGCCCAGTTTTCAATGTCGGCATAGAATTCGCCTACTACTTTGTTAATAGAGAGATGGCGAGGGTGGTGCAACATACAACTAGATGACCACATGGGCATACTTGAAGTTCAGCGGCACAGTCCCAGACTCAGAATTGGAACAACACCGTACGTCTACTATGCATCAGTTGGTGCAACCATTGCAGAGTTCATTCCAAACTCACCTTGTCTGAAAGTGGGAGGAGTAACACTTCACTGATCATCAGCATCATAGTTAGAAAAATGAGGATAGTTCTACGCACCGACAGTAGCAGTCCTATGGGTGGAATATAAGCTTCAGTATGTAGTGTATCGCATAGAATTAACTTACAAGGTGTACAACGTTCCGAAGTATCGAACCTATCCCAACCTAACGTCAGAATCTGACATGTCATATACACAGAAGGCATTCTTACGAATACATATAGTGTAGTCGATGTTTTCCAAGGATGCTTCTGTATCCACCATGTCAGCCCATGTCAGGCGCAATCCATATGATAAAGGAAATACCCAAATTTGTTCGATCTGAGAGTGAGTAATGGAGTTGGCCAGGTAAGGAGGAAAGAAAACAGAGATAATGTAGTACATGCCTCTTGATCTAGGGTGAGAACTAGCACATTATATTGTCAGCAAACCATCTTCAGTGATGTACACCTGTATTTAGTAGCTCACGGTATTCATAGAATAAGATCACCGTAGTTGCCACTGTAACGTCGATAGTTGAGCACCCGACTTCGCAATAACCAGGAACACCCACGGCGAGCTTCCAATTTTATTTGAACTGCTGTGAAGATCTCATCCAAGGGAAGTTCATCTGCTGATATCGGAGACCCGACGACTATCGCCATAACAAACGGAGTGTTTTCCTTGTGCTTTGCAGAGTACAGAAAACAGGAAGAAACGTCGGAGTCGAGCGATCAAACGGCGAGAAATTTGTGGTCCTTTATCTTATGCCTTGTTCATCATGGTCAAAGTACAGGAAATTCGTGATGTGCCTACAGTGGAGCGCTGGTGGTTACTTATCAGCCTGGGGCCCTGATTCTTGCATGGCTCACATCAACCGAATATGTCCACGGTGTACTTGAAATGACAGACTCACCAGTACTTGTATCTGTTAGAAGAGCACTAATCAATGAAGTTGGTAACAGCGGGGCATGTACTGCGAGAATATATAAGGGAGTATGGTCTTCCAAACTCTCTTCCACACTCTCGCAGTCCAAGATATCCAAGACTAGCATGGGCCAGGAGTGTGAACTGAACCAACACGCAGCCAGGTCTTGTTGACTTGAGCTTTGTCGTAGCGTAGTCGGCCATAATATCAGTTCATTTCATTCTAAGGCGTATCAGTGGTCTCTGACTTGGCATTTGCCGTGGCCAACGTTAACGCTCAAGAGGAATGATCATCACGCCTTCAACTTCACAACTGCATCAAATACTATGGCTTGGGCCTTGCAACCATCCATTTGCATCGTTCTGCATGTAACACCACCATCTGATGCCTTCCGCTGAATTGTTTTAGAAGTCGTCTTTAGTAACCAGTTCCTCTGGAGTCACATGGCATTAGTGCTTGGCAATCCAGATTTCACGGGCGTCAGATTTCGCAGTCCAAAATGACTAGGCATCTACTAACCACCAATGACAGTCTCCTTCGCTGCATATTACAATTCAATACAATAGCTGACGAGCACAAAACAGTGTCAGCGTTCAGTCTAAACTCGCTGGGTCTGCATTGTTAGAAGAGTACCCACCCATGAACAAACCCTCTAGCTAGTAGCCCTTGAAAAATAGGAGATGATGATCAGTTGTGCACAGAGCCTCAAAAGTGGCCTAGCTACGGACTGATGCGCATGAGACGTGAACGTGTGGCTTTAGCACCGGTACCCAAGGCACGAGGCAACGATCGTCTAAGCATATGTTTGTTCCTCATCACTGCCCATTACCTTCCACGCTCTTGAGGGCCTCGACCTTGGTCTTCCTGATCAATTCTTTTGGCCGCTGGGGCCCTCGATGGTCCTGCAACCCCCTCGATCCAAGGACCAGAAGCGTTCTCACGTCGAGGGTACACGAAGAACTTTGGGAAATACAACCTGATCAACAGCATTTACCTCTGCTCCCGCGCTCTTCATGCATGGTCTCCCAGGCCTCACTTGCGTCGATTATCTTGAACCCTTGTTCAGTACGTTCAAACGGGAACCAGGCCAGATGGGGGTGTCCATGAGCTTAAGTTCGGATTTGATGCGACTGCCGGTGGGGAGAAGACGACCATGATGGCCTGATATGTAGCCCTCTGCTTCGCAACTCCAGATGTGCGGGCTCTGGAAGTCAAAGACTGAGACCTGAATCGCCTCCTTGCGTTCTGACATGGTTTGTGCCAGTGGAAACGCCTCGAAGGGCTCGCTATCCGAATCGGCTATGTTAACCACCTCAGAGGGGTGCAAAGCTGTGGGCCTGTGGCTCAGGCAACGAAGGGAGATGGAGAAACCAATGTTAGAAGTCGGGTTTGCTGTAGCCAATCCCTCGTACGATGAGTGAGACAAGGATATCCTAGATGATATTGGTCAATGCTGTGATCTTGGAGCTCCTTGCTATTTGCCAGAGAGCACGGCACGGTTTTCACGAAGTCTGCCAGATGCATGCAAGTGAGAGTCGTACGACGTAGTCCCTGTAATTTGTTTCCATCTTGGAATTCGATGTACCATGGAGGACGAAGCAAGCGTGGTGTTTGTGCGTCGCTGCAATGAGGTAGCGTGCACTTCTCGTGGTGAGTCGTGGACATGGCACACCTCCACCACGCACCACAACCATACAATAATCACATCTTCAAAACTTTCATTTACTTCCATCCGCCCATACCAGTTATACCTGTAATCCCGGGCTCGGCTATACAGCAAGAAGCCCACCATGGTCTTTGGTCTATTCACGCGTAAACCGACAGCTGGAGACGCGTTCTCCTCAGCCCCAGTAGTACCGGAATTTAACAGCCCTCGTCCCAGTGACTCTGGGACACGTCTCCCAACACCAACACCGTCCACGATCTCTCTCCCTGCCTCGGGTCGCCAATCCCCTGTTCGATTTCCGACCTCTCTGCGTGCCGTATTTGCGGGAAGCACGAGCGACTCGGTCGAGCACAGAGACTCAGAACTGGGTGGTGCTGATGGCGCCGAGTCCTCGCCCGCTGCTCATCCCCCAACTACGCCCTCCCCACCACCACCGCCATCAATAGCAGCTGCGGATGCCATGCGGCTATACGACCTGGTGCTGACTATCCCTGCAAAAACGCTCCACGCATATACACTCGCGCATCTGCGTCCGTCCCTCGCCCAGTCTCCCAGCGCGACATCACCACCAGGGGGAAGTGGGACCCGCGTGGACAGTATCACGACTAGTACTACGGCAGACCCACCGTCCCCAGAGACGGTCGGCAAACTGCAAAAGTTCTTTGCGACACTCGCACCTCCGCCGCTGTTGCACTGCGTGCGGTGCCATGCTGACTTTTACGCAATCGAGAATGAGGAAAAGGATAAGGCGTGCAGGGTCCCGCATGACGACGAGAGCGCGCTGGTCTCGCGCTTGCCTGGGGCGGGGTACGAGACGCTGTGGGGGTGCTGCGGGCAGACGGCCGATGGGGACGGGGGCGAGGGCCCTCCCGATGGATGGTGCTATGAAGGACGACACACGGTGAGCATCGCACCGGATCCCTTCTCATTTTCGTTTTCGGCAAATTCTGTTGCTGACAGTCGTACGCACATATGTATACAGACAGACATCAAGCGCGCACGGTTCCGTGCTGATTCGACGACCTATGATGATAAGCTGACGTCCTGTCTCAAGCTCAACTGCCACGGTATCCGTGATAGGCTTCCGCAGCCTGGTGGGGGCTCGGGCTCTGCTAGGCAAGGCCTCGCGCGCAGGTCTAACCCATCCCCTGCGCGTTCTTATGCTGTCGAGTCTGTTCCGCGTGCGACACGTAAGCGGTCGCGCAAGTCACTCAAAGATAGGTGGTCTTCTGCGTCCGAGGATGACCAGGAGGATCCAAGTGAACGGCAGGGGTCCGTTCGAAAGGGTCAATCTAAGCAGAAACAGAAGGAAGGGGACACGAGTATGGTCGTCGACGATCCTACCCCCTCGAGGGCGAAATCTCACGCCAGAACTAAAGCCAGTGCTCGATCCTCATCTCGTGCTCGTCCACCACGCAGCGCATCCTCGATAGCATCGCCTGGCCCAGGATCCACCACCAACGCCGTTCCTCCCGTCCCCCTTCTTCCCCTTTCCTCGCGGCCATCGTCGATATCGGTGCTTATGCAAGGTAATGCTGGTACACCACGCAAGCCAAAGTCAGACGCACCAGCGAAGCCCAAGACCATCTCGCGAATGCTGGTATCACAGAGCGACGTGCACGCTGCGTCGGACTCGGATAATACATCTTCGCGGGCGCGGGCGCGTCCGCGGACAAGGAGCCTTGGGCGGGAGCACTCTGATGCTCAGGACGTGCGGTCTCGTGTGCGTGCACTTGCACGGAATCCGTCGCAGGTGCTGCGCTCGAGGCGGGTCGCGAAGCAGGCTTCTGAGGATGAGGTGGGGATGAATAGCCAGGGTGAGGATGGGGGTGGGGGTGAGGCACGTGGAAGGAAGAAGAGACGCACTGGTGCTTGATCGGGGGGTCTTGAACGTTAGGGCAGTCGTTCCTTATTCTCATATTATTGTTGTTCTGTACTGGTCTACAGATCTATAGTACTGTGTATTACCCGTATATCTTGTTTACAAGGTTATCATCGAGGTGTCTATGTATACAAGTCCTGCTCGCTTCGTGTCGCTTCGTGGAGAATTATATTTTGTATTATTTATCTACGGGGCGCACGGGGGCACCGAAATCTGTATTTTGTCTTTCTCCAACACGATCATGGCCCAAGCAGTCAATTTAGAGTCCCTCCTCCCACTTATTGCGAAAACCGCCATTCTCATTGGTGAAGCTTGTATACAACTTGTAGCTGAAGACATGGAGAACTGGAGCACGGACTCGGAGCAACAGGCCGCCCTCACAGATGAATCGTTCAAGCAAGCCGTATGGAGTGCCGCTGCCAGTACTACGCACCTCACAGAAACTACTAGTATACCTCAATCGAACCCCGCAATGACCAGTGAGCGGTGCAGGACCAAGCTCAATACTGTAAGTGTTATAAGATGTGTTGCCAACTGATCGTTCATATCATTCAAGGCTTCCTACGAAGCAATTAACAAATGGCGTGCAACCGTAGGTGCACACTGGGATGATGGACATGGGTGCAACAATGCTGGGTCGAGTGTTGGGGTTACACACCAGTCTGAACGCAGTCCAGAAAGTACAGGAAGCGCCAAGTGACATTCTAATTATTGGGGCAGTCCTGTCATCCTACTAATTATGTAAGCAAGGACTACCAATCTAGGAAATTCCCCGTCTACAGCGGATGTGTTGGAATCCTAGTTCAATTCTTACATTCTAAGCTCGCGATTGGGTGACTTTCCGTGGGCTTCTATTCCGAGGTATAGATTATTTGTCTCTCAAGATGGAAGGTTGCCGGTGTGCCGGTTCCCAAACCGAACGAGTCTTGGCCTCACCCCCCTCAAATAAACTTTGTGCCAAAACGAGTAAGCACCGTCTGAGTCAGCATCAGCGCGATAGATGGTCCAACCAAGTTTCTCAACACAACCGCTGAACATCATCTCTAGCAACTTTTATGGCCACCAGGTATCGTTCAGCTTGTTGGCTTGGCAAGCACTCGGCTGATGGAGACTTGTGCGGAGCACCTGCTGCATCTAATGACTGACATGAGGGTTGAGCTGAGGCTGTAGCCTATCTGTATCTTGACGGGGAGTAGGGATGCAAAAGCAGCCCGAAGAATGAAGTCAAAAGTATCGGTGCTGATGCCCATTGTGGTCATGAATGCACGGTCATCTCGTGTGGCAAATAACTTCTGCCAAGGTGCATTTGTTTGGGGATTTGATAAGAGCTGAGGGCGGCAGAGGTACAGATGGTAGGTTGCGAGAATCTGCGTCATTCAGCGGACAACTCTGCACCTGCAATGACAGCGCCAGCAAGAGCCAGAAGCACCTGCCATGATTGATCTTCCTCTCTCCTTTCATCATCTTCAGCTTGCTGTAACCATTCAATCTGTTGGATGAGTTCTTTGTCCTCCATGATGCTGGAATCAGATGTAATAGAATAATATTATACTTTCACCTTGTGCTACAGTTTATTCACATCTGAATACTTTACCCTACTACCATTTTGAGTGCGAGTTTCAACGTCCGATTTATTATAATTTTGGATTAGAAGCTCACGGAAAGTCACCCATTACAGGGCCTTGCAGTTATAAACCTGGGGGCATAGGACAGAACGGAAAGGCAGCTATAGTCCAGATTCCAAAGCCACACCCCTCGACAGGGGAAGATGACTGTCCTCATTATGTAATGTGGGCAAACGATCTAGTCCATGAATCTACTCTCGTTCTCGTACTGTGTAAAACAAACAGAACGACCGAATGGAAATGATGAACCACGGCATGAGACAAGGCCTAACAAAACGCATGACAAACGAGGAGGAAACATGGCCGCCTGGTGAGCACTACCACACTTTCCAGCATACTGTCTCATCCGCAGAGAAAATTGAATCAAAGAACAGACTCAGATCGCCGCGTCGACAAACACGGTCGGTCACCGAAGAGACTCATCCTGAACTGGCGCGCAAAAGGGTATATTAACTTGCATGTATTAGTTCGTCACACGATTGCACAGGCTCGCACGGTCAACTTGGCCTTACATTACTGTAACGAGAGCAACAGAAGAAAAAAGTCGAGTCTGGACATAGTAACGTAGATATGAACGGGAACAGCAGCATCGCCAGGGACAACACGACGTTCAACTTTTTTAGATCTGAATGCCAACGGGCATGCAACCCATCGCGACCTGGCTGTTGTTGCCCTAATAATCACCCGGTTCAGAAAATGTGACCCCACCCCTCGACGTCCATGACAAGAAACTCACCAAACCGGTCTTGTTGCAGCAGAGGATTTGGCCGTTGCAGTTAGCACCGTTGGGGATACCGGCGAAGGTGTACGACGTGCATTGGTCGCCGATTTGACCGGCCTGGAGGGGCTCGGAGATGCCGAGTTGTTGCGCGTTGGATTGGTTGCCCTACAGTGTGGGACGATCAGCGACAATACTTGACCAAGAAAGGAGGGGAGGAGCTGAAGGACATACTTGGTAGGTCTTCTGGCAACATTGGGGAGAGGCACCGGAGCACTTGTCACCACCGCGTGCGGCGATGGGCTCGGGCTCTGCGATGACGAAGGAAGCGAGGGCCAGAACGGGCAAGAGGAGGGTAGCTGCGCGGATGAACATGATGTTGATCAAACGATTGTGTTGGTTAAAGGATTGGATAAGTTGCAGAAGCTGGAAATTCCTCGAAGAGATAGTTCGCTGGAGAAAACTTCGGAGTTCCGCCAGCAGGTATTTTATACCTTTCTGTTGTCATTACGGTAATGATCCCACGCAAAGGGACGACGTGCTAACCGAAGAAGAAAAAAAGATGGCATTTGTCACTACCTGACGACATTTTATGTACTTACGTTTAGACACATCCGACCCGCGGCCGAGCGGTCGGCACTGTCAGTGCTGCATATATGTAGAAGTGCCATTTTAGCCGCCGGATAGTCTCATCCAGACACGAGTAGACAACGCGCCCTGGCAGGGCGAAATTTGCGAAAGGTGTAACAGACTTTGCATTCTCTCACACGTCTGAGGTCACAAAACATCGCCTTGCATTCAGAAAAAGAAAAATAACATCGAGTTCTCGGATATATATGGACAGATCGACACGACAAAACAGTATATATATTCCCCGATACGGTGGATCTAGATCTGAATGCCGACGGGCATGCAACCCATGGCCATTGAGGATTTATTGCCCTATATCATGATACATGTGGTTAAAAAAAACGGTCACCGTTCCTCGTCACGGAGAACCTACCAAACCAGTTTTGTTGCAGCAGAGGACTTGGCCGTCGCAGTTAGCGCCGTTGGGGACACCACCGAACATGTATGACGTGCATTGGGAGCCAAGTTGACCAGCCTGGAGGGGCTCGGATATGCCGAGTTGCTGCGCATTTTGTTGGGTAGCCTACATTTGGAGAGTGGGTCGATTAGCCATCCAATGAGAAAGGAGCAGCGCTGCAGGACGTACTTTGTAGGACTGCTGGCAACATTGGGGAGAGGCACCGGAGCACTGGGAGCCACCGCGTGCAGCGAGGGGGTGAGACTGGACTGTGGCGAAGAGGGAAAAGAGAGCCAAAATTGGCACGAGGAGAGCGGATACGTGGATGAACATTGTTAGTGTTAAGTAAACGAGTGGCTGGGTGAAAGGACTGGACTGGATTCACTGGACAGTGGAAGATGTTGTTGGCGAGAAAGACTTGGTTCCACCACTTTATACCGAACACGATCGCCCTCATTCATATAGCAGAGTCCCCTCAAAGGCCGTCCGGGTCGCGACGGATGACACGCTCCAAGATGGAAGCACTGATCTGAGCAAAGCATTCCGGCATCATCATTTGCGCCCGCTGTCTAATCTTGCTAAATATAGCGGACCCGAACATTTGACGAACTTCTCTGCAAACGATATATTGCGCTTACACCTCGAGAAAGGGCCTCGGTGGAGACGGGAAGAGAACCCCTCTTGATGCTGTCGAGGTGATTCATTGGATCCCCTCTCACGATATGCCGACAGACTCATCAAGCACTCGGGGTTCCATACCGACCCACACTCGCTCAATTGTCACGGTAGCGGCGATAAGGCCTCCCCAGCCTGGCATCATCCGCGCTCTCGAATACGTACGTTCCGCCGAGTCATTTAACGTCAGCGGATCACACAACTCAAGGGCGGCGACTGCGTAAAAAAAAATGCACATAGACCCATACCAAAGGACGAGGACATGAACGTGATCGACGACCCTCCTTGAGGCAAGCCAGTCTCCAATCCTTGTCCAGGAGAGCCCGTCTTAGATGAAGCACATTAGGCAGGTAAAGCAAACCATGAGGATGAGATGACGCTAGCAAACCCGGTTGAAGATGATGTTGATGGTGAAATGCGAGAAGAAAACATACCTAGATACTACAAATCGGTTGGAATGTTTTGAAGCACAAGCCGAGGGGGTTCACCGAGTCTCGGCGTGTTGCGTTCAATCTAGTCTTGGTCGCACACCTGACAAGCTCGCACGATGTTTGCATATTCTCTTGCCTTCATTGACGCAATAAAAGGTATAAAGTGACTACACATGCTCCGAATTCACGTCGACTTTAAAGCTGAGCGTTAATCGGGTTGCAGCCCATGCTGACAGCGCCACCGCCCTATATCATACACTGGGTCAGAAATTGACCACCCCCTACTCGTCATGGAGAACGCACCAATCCAGTTTGCGTGCAGCAGACGGCTTGCTGATTGCAGTTGGCACCAGATGCAAGGCCAACGCCGGTAAGCGTCGTGCATTGGGTGGCGATGTAAGGGCCGACAACGGGAGCCGAAATGCCAAAATTTTGGGCATTCTGTGTGGTGGCCTACGAACGGAAAGTGCGGATTGGTTAATGACAATAGCATGGTTAAACGGATCGTAGCGCTGGGACGTACTTCATATTTGTCCAGGCAGCATTGCAAGACGCCACTGGAGCAGCTGTTGCCACGGGCGGCAATGGCACCGGGGGCAGCTGCGACGAAGGAAGAGAGGGCCACGACGGGCAGGAGGAGAGTAGATGCGCTGATGAACATATTGATAACGAGTGACTGGGGTTAAAGGATTGGATAGCTGACACTGGGGGTGTTTTTGGCTAGAAGGTGAGTTTCTCCGAGCAGGTATTTTATACCTCTCGGGAAAAGGCGAGCTGTCTGCTTTATTACGGCACAACGTCAATTGAACTTGTCTGGGCCATCATGTTCCGAAAGGCACTCCCGCCGCAGTTTCTGCAAACTTTATGTAAAAAATGCCATTGAACCTCCGTTTGATTTACTCATGAAAGGGCTCACGACGTGCACCCGGCCTCACCTCAGAGAAAGGGAACCAGACTCGAAAGTAGTACCGCTTGGTACACGGGGTCAGTGAGCACTCGCCGCGGAACTACGGTTGTGCAAAACATATTTCCCGAAGTTCGGAACAACTCAGATTGGTTTAGTGTGTTTGAATAGAGTGCTTTCTGATTTGAAAGAGAACCGAAAAATTTCGGTCTCTATCGCTGCACACATCCATTGCTGCCACAGACGTTAACAGCGGTGATGACGACGTCAGCGGTCAGGTTATGATCACCCCAACAGATCACAGCAGCGACGATGATACTCCCAACCGCCAAAAACGGCCTTACCACCTCCCGATGACGCCGAGGATGTGCCCAGCCGATGCTACCGCAACGACGAGGATGACATGACCTGGGGCAGCACTGCACAATGAACCCCTCCTCGACAACGATGCTGAGACTATGCGCGTGGTCCGAAGTGCTGCTATGGACTCAGTGATGATGTCGAACGGTATACCAGTACCCGAACCGAGCATGATGTCACCGGGACCCAGTGTGTTTGGACTCGCGGTTGAAGCACTACCAGGCTGTCGAGCACGAAATTAGAATCGATTTGGCACGTATTCCACTTTAAGTCGGCGTGCACAGCTTCGAGACAATGTGCCCTACTCGTGTCTCGCCATTTCAGTGAGATACCAAGCACCCTTGCGCTCTACTGTGTCTCTACCTAATTCCAGTCGATCTATGTGATGTCGTGGCAAGGTATATTCTTCAGGCGCAACAACCGATCCCATTCGTAATACCAATGGAATCCCACAGACTTCATCGACAAAGGCTTATTAGAAGGTGGATTTGTCCGCGAGGCCGCGATCCTGGGACACGATCCCAACGATGATGACTATGTGTGGGCCCAGTCCGCAGGATGTAACGTGTGGCAAGCTTTTCTCTCGTTATCTTTCACTGAGACAAGTATGTGATTCGTTACAGATATCCAAGGTCGAACACGCTGCGATTGTTGAGGGATTAAGGGATCCTCCGTTACGGGAGATCAGCATCGGTGGGCGGAAATACAGATGTACGATGTCGACGCTGGATATGATATTGGGCACTGCTCGATCTGTGGCGTCGGATGCTCCCAAGGGGAGTGGGTCGGGTGGAGGGTCGGGCGGGGCTGGGTGCATCATCCGGACGACGAACATGGCTGTGATTGTTGCAGAGCATGGGCCAGCTCGGTCAGGGCATGACGAAGTGTTGAGGGGAGTGGACGAGTTTGCAGGGTATTTGATTAGGATGGGTTATTAATTAGCAGTTTATAATTTGTTGTTTAGCAAAAGCCTTGGAATTCAACAAGGACAAACAACGCCATAACAACAGCGTCGCAGTGAATTGTTACTAACTGCGCATACTCTTAGGACTTCTCTCTGGTTGTCAAATTCTGGTCCTATTAGCTATGAAACGGTCACAAGATAGCTACACATTTACAGTCGGGAAACTCGGTGCGACGGTTTCCACTTCATCTACATCCGACCCGCTCTGATCCCAGCTTCTCTGCCGTGCCCAGATGCGGGCATGGCGGTAGGATGCGCATTGACAATTAGTGACGCTCGAAGAACTCACCATATATCACGGTAGATCCTTATAGGAGAACGGGCCCACCTTATCGAGTTTCCTTCGGTTCTCCTTCCACCAGGTGCAACAACCGGCTCCATAGTGAATATCGCCGTTCACCAAAACACCTCCGAGGAACGAAAACGCGACCAAGAGTTCTGGAACCTTCAAAGCGAAATAGTGGAGATGTTCGGACGCGTCTCACCCGAGCCTCCCCGGATCGAGGTGCTATCCGCTTTACTGCATCACGCTTTCGCTAACGAGATTGCAGGTCCGTAATGTAACACAGACATCGGTTACTCTCGAGTGGGCCCCGCTTAAACTTGGAAAAGCAAAGTTGCGCTCACTAGACATATACAAAAATTCTCAACGGTTGGCTGCGATTCCCAATCCGATGACCAACACATCTTCGAAACTCTCTGGTCTCTCCCTCGATACCCCGTACACGTTCCATCTCGTCCTAAAGACGTCAGCGGGAACATACCACTCCAACGTTGCCCGTATACGAACGCATACCATTGCAGACACGACTGGCATATCGGTGTGCTTTGGCACAGTCACAGACCCTGTGCTTCTTGACGATGCCAAGGCAGCACTACACCAGATGAAAGCGAAATGGAGCGATAAGATACAGATAGATACGACGCATTTCGTGTGCACAACGCCTGCCATGACGCCTTCGGGGGCGCATGCCAGTGGGGGTAGCGTTTCTGGTGGACCCGGTGTCGAGTATCAGCGAGCACTTCAACTCAGTATACCTGTCGTACAACCCCAGTGGATCATTGCCTGCCGTACGGAGAAAAAGTGAGTGGTCATAGTTCCCGATGCCTATCGTACTGGCTAACTTGGTATTGGCAGAATGGTCCCTATCGCTGCTTATTATCTTGGCGTTACACCTCCCAACTCTGCGAGCTATTACTCTCAACGGACACAATCCATGTCACAGGCATCTCTCCCTTCCTCAGCAGGGAGCACCGCCAACGTGCACAAGGCCCCTCCCAACCGATCATCGATGCCTGCGACTCCGCGCAACACCACCCCCAACGCCAATACCAACGACACCCCGCCAGCTGCCCCAAAGAAATCATTCGACCCCACGCCTGAAGTCCCAGAAGCTGAAAATGAAGCAGAAGCACAGGATACCGATACCACGCCAACGGCGCCGGCCCAGGCAGCAGGAAAGCGGCCAATGTCCATATCCGAATCGCAGTCGAGACACAGGAGCAACGGAACGATGGATCGTAATTTCAAATTCCCCCCTCAAGCACATCCGCCGAGTCAGTCTCCACCCCTGCGCCGTGTCGTTTCCCCCCCTGCCGGCGCCAGCGCTGGTGCGGGTGCGGATGGTGGCGCTTCGGAATCATCCTCATCGCCCCCGCTCGTTCCCAGACAGCCCCGTAAACCAACGGTAACGCGACTGTCGTGTGATACTACTACTGACGAAGAGGTGCCTCACATCAATGCGAACATTATCGCGCCTTCCAGTGTCGAGGTGCCGCCTCCCCCGCCTATTGAGAAGGAGAATAGGAGAGTAGTTGTGGATGGGGATGAGACGGACGAGGAAGTTGGTGAGACTGTTGAAGTTGATTTGCGATGAAATAAGGGGGGGGGGGGATGTTCTTGGGGGTACTAGTGTTGTTTGATGAGTAATTCATTTTTTTAATGACTGGTTAAATCGGTTTGCACTGGTGACGAGCGTGGTGTAAGGGAGGGGGCAATGATGCATGGTGTATTTTTTTTCTTGAAGGGCGTAACTGATGCTCTCAGGCGGAAAACCATGGCTAATGACGACGAATTTCATTTCTTCGTTAGTGCATTCTCCAACCTTTGAAAAATGCAAGTTCTCATGAAGATCCCAAGTTTCTGATTCCGTTCGCAGGGGGTGCTCTGCAGAATCCTCGTATTTGACCAAGAAAGGTAATCAGCAGTTCGCGAGTACCTAGCGTGGTTGCTGTATACGCTTACTTCCAGACATTAGTAACTTTGCGATCCGGCAAGCCTGTTTCGAATGACCACCAATGGCGCACTTTGTTCCACTGTGAGCCTATGAACCCCGACACATTTGATTTGATTTGTTAACGGGGATCCTTCACATAAGATGGTAACCTTTTAAGAACGACTATCTGCCACCATGTTTCAGAAAGCCCTAAAAGCGAACCTGTCTTATGGGCCCCGGTCTTCCAGTTGTGGACCAGAAGACGAAGAATATCCCTGACATCAAATAGTAGTCGTTGGTCTATTCACCATCATTGTGGCGTCGCGATGACGCCAAGATTCCCCTCGATGTTCACATATATGTAGCAGCCATTCACGTGTAGATACTGCATTGATCGATAGGAGTCATCGGCTTGTGTTGAGTCACGGTTTCTGCGTCCGTTGATGCGTTGATTGCGCGTGTACACAGGTAAACCCAGTTACGGTGCGCTTCTGTGAGCGAAGCAGTTGTATTGAACGATCATGAACGTGAACGTTTAACGCCCGTGTGCGATACCGGTCTTTCCCTCTGAAATTAGTCTGCTAGCCGGGGCGAGATGTAGTATCCGGGGCTCTACGGCTTTGCACTCCATTAGTGGTTATTGTTGGCAATTTGCAAACCTACCATGAATCTGGACAGCCCCTGCGCTCCAGTCTTTGAAGTAGCCTTCCTTGGAAACGAAGTTCTTCCTTTGTGGAACGGGCCATTGAACATAATTTGAACCCATATGCATACCTGATCTTCTCGATCTGCAATAAGACTTCTGATGGTGACCATTCTTTGAGAAGGTGTTTGCAAAGCTGTGGAGGGTCTGCAGGCGACTGGAAGAGTGGTGAACCTGTACACACCTTACACGTTGTGAGTGTATCCCTTCTATCCACGCGATAACTGGCCGTGGTAGCATTCCAAGCACTGCTTTGCCAACCACACCCAACACTAGTGCGGACACCACCAATTCTGTACCTCCATGGCTTGTACAATGGCCACATCGTAATCCCGCTGGGCGCAATCCTCTTATCGTTTCAGTCGCAGGTACCGTCACGTCTTTGTGGATTCCAATATTGGACTGCGAGCTGGACTCGGAAGGCCTTTCCCGACTCTATACATATATCCCGATCACACGAAGGCGTGTCCTTTTTCTCTCTGTTGCCTGCGCACCAGCCCTTGCTCTCTCTGCCCTCGCCAACCACCATGTCCCCTCCGATACTCGGTAGTGGCAGTCCACCACAACCGACATACATGATTGGCCCTCGAAAGCCGTCAAAGCCTCTAGTTAGCGTCGAACAAGTCCAGGACCATCTCCAGCTTCTTGATGCGTTTCATCGTCTCAGGGTTACCGTAGAGCAGGGCAAAGACAACAGGATTCCTGGCTTTGCAGTCAGGATGGACAAGGAGAACAGATGGCGGTGGTTTATTCACCTTGCTATTGACAGGTATGTGTTCTCAACGGTTCATTTATCGTCCCTAGGCCCCACTGACCCCTACTCAAGATTTGAAAAATGGGTAGAAGCCCTGCAATTTGCTCGGCCGGGTAAATTTCTCGCAAAGTACCACCCACCTCTGGATGTGTGTATGGTATGGCACGCATACATGCTCTGCCCCAGGTAATGAACAGTTCTACCGGCCTGTTCGCTGTCGGGGGCTTAATTGGCACGGAAGTTGGTATGCAGAAGATTGCGAGCGTTTGGACATCCTTCAATACCTTCGTCCGCTGAACATGTTTGTGTTAGGTTCGGTATGTAAATTCGCCATTTCACGCTATGGTGTACCCATCATCTGGACAATGTCGTAGATGGACACGGAGACTTATGCTGAGCGCCACGCCAGCGGGACACGAGCTTCTTCATGGTATCAACAGACGGGAACACACTTTGACCCATTTGACGCCATGACACGACGCACCTATAAACAAGTAGAATGCCCCGGATGTCAAACTAAACTCTACGTTCGTGAGTAGTTTTGCCATTGAATTTTAAAAACAATGCAACTGAGGAAATCGTTCGGAAGCCTTTGTGAACGATAACAACACTGGATATGCAGAAAGCTTTTTGGCTATTTGTCCACGGCATCGTTGCAGAATGAAAATTACCAAGGATAGTCTTGCCGTCGCTAAGTTCGTGCGGGACCTAAATCAAAAGCCGACAAGGCAGGATCAGGACTACTACATTGCGTATGTTTCCTTCTTTTTCCTGAAGGGTGTATGTGTTTACAACTCGTCTTGCTTAGTGGCAGTCTGATTAATTCTTCTGGAAAGCGCGACCCTCGTCGGGCGAGGGTGATAAAGGAAAAGCTGATACAATCACTGCAGCATTCTGATAGGGTACCTCTAACTTTGGATGGGCGGTTAGCCAAGGCCCGTGGAATAGGGGAAATCAAAGAATCTGCTGGATATTCATTGGAGAGCCTGCGGGATGCTGTCTCGGCGGCGCTAAGGAACTATCCAGCTGCCACGTGCGTTGAGTGACTTGGCTTGATCATATCTCATCGTAACTGTCCTTTAGAGCGTCGAGGATCTTGAGCGCGTATACCGATGGCAGTCCCTTCTCGGTCGACCTTTTGGACGCTGTGAGCTGTCTCTACTAACTCCAAGAATCACTGGTGCGAATCGATGTAAACAGGTTCTACGCCAGGCTATCTTTACAGACAAGATACACGAGATTGGATGGACAGATCCTGCAACATTTCAAAAGGGAAAGGTTCAAGTCCTGGATCATGCAATTTTGCGATATCATGCGTACGCACATGTTCCTATGTCCTTATTCCTATTGACACAATTGAATTCAAAACTAGTTTCCTTGACTTAATATCCTCCCGCCCAAACTCAATGTCTGTGCCAACTCTAGATATCGACCTAGTGTGGCACACACATCAGCTCATGGCAGGCCGGTATGGGTCGGACTGTGAGCTGTATGTCGGGCGCTATGTCGACCAGTCAGTCGTTGTACTCATTTTCCGGAACCTGTCTAAACCTCCTATGTCAGCGAGCTCAAAGTTCGCGAGAATAGACTGTCTGCTGCATTCGACGAGACTTGTCTTGCATGGCAGGTAGGGTCGACTTCCGATGCTTATCCTACGTCCTGTGCTAACCCAATTTGCGGTGCAGCTGCGCTACCAAGTTCCGTATATGCAATGCGGGTGTACTCTACCGAACGAGAGCTCTTGGCGAAAATGTATGCGACTCGTTCGGCAGCATCTGCGCAGCAAGCCGTACCTCCCAACAGCCCTACACCGGGATCATATTCCAGCGACTCATCCAAGTATACACAATGCCATTTTGAGCTCTCATAGGAAGGTGATCGAGTTACCTGGCTGGATGATGAGCGATGGAGGTCGGAACCATGCACATACCGGCAATGTTGTGCAAGTTCAGAGTTATACTGTGCGTGCACAGGGACATGATACACAGGCGCAGAGATATGGCACGCCGGCACAAGGTGATGGCGTGAAACCACAAGGGTATAATGTGCAAGCACCGGGACCGCAGCTCTCGAGGAAGTTGAGTGGGCGTGGCACACAACCACAAGGGCATAATGTGCCAGCACCGGGACCGCAGCTCTCAAGGAAGTTGAGCGGGCGTGGCACACAACCACAACAAGGGCATAATATGCAAACGTCGGGACCGCACCTTTCGAGAAAGACGAGCGGGCGTGGCACGCAAGCAATGCCGCATAGGTCGGATAGCGCACGACGGAAGCACACCCACGGGGGTGCGACGATGGATCGGAAATCGTCTGGGCGTCCTGCGGACTTTGGCTATTATGGAAGAGGGCCCGTTTATGCATATTAGTCCTTGCAGGGACGCCTTCGTGCAACGAAAGAGGTATATTTTAAAGGGCGGAGCGGATGTTGTACGTTGTGGGTTGTATGATTTATTTACCTCACCTTAGGGTCTGGATACAGAACATGTTCCACGAATCTATGGGGACTGGTTGGGTGGACTGCATGATATTGCAGAACTCAGCGACCACACAATAAACTATGCCGATTATGCCTTTTCAGAGGATGTCGCGGTAACTGAGTACATAGTGAAATTTCGTGGAGCAGTGCATACATTCAAGCGCCACAACGGTCGTCCTGTGCATGACCCGAAGCGAGTAAACCACAGCATGCGACCAACACAGTATGGAATCAAGACCCATATGAGAGCGGAACAGAAGCAATCGCACGCTGTAGACGCACCTCATTTCAAATACTATGCCCTTCCTAAAATGTGGCCCAGAGGAGGGTCAGAATGGACGGCAGGTGTTGCAGGTTGGAAATTGCTCGTTTAATACTTGAATACTGCACCACTCAAGATGTCGGAAATTATTTGTACTCCATGCCGTGGAGCTCACTATGTAGTTAGGCCACATAATATCTTGCTATGCTATGTGTCCATTGTGGAAACTGGCGCTGTTTCTTGGAGGTTGGGCACAGTGGTATCAAACCTGATATACAAAGTATTCGGTGCCGTAGAGGATAGCAGACCCCGCAGCACCACCTGCCATAGCGAGCGTTAGTGGATGTCGTGGGGACTTGAACGACTTTCGAAGGTGAAAGAAAAGGTATGTTAACGACCAAGCTAAATCGCGATTTGCGAGGTCAACGGACAAGAGAAGGTGGTAGAAATTGGATGCTCATACCAGTAGCAATGCCGCTGCCATTTCTGTGATCCCCAGCTGCCAAAACGTATGCAGCCCCTCCGAAAACGACGGAAAAGCCGACACGTTGAAGGTATGGAGGAAAATAGGTACCCTGTCCTAGTACTGCGGGCGGAACGAGAGCAGAGGTTGCAACTAGATAGGCGACGCATTTCATCACCAATAAAACGAAGTCAAAATACATTCGGACTTACACAGTGCCGAGAGCGAAAGTGCTGGTATCCTTGTGACTTTGTGTTAGATGGACGGGTACAATGCCAGAAGACTATGACCGAACTTTGAGCGGGCGAGAGGCTGCAGGTATGAAAATGGTCCAGTTGCACTGCACGACCCACTTGGATCTAGAGGCTCATCTTTGTGAGCGGTCGCCATACTCTCCGTACACTCGTCCGTGACTTGGTGTACAGACTAAACGGTAAAGTCAACAAGGTCAAACAACGTCTTACCCTACGTAACCAGTCAAACGAGCACTGTCCGACCAACCTTGCAGGTAGAGGCAGTCCACTAGTATTTGATTCAACTTGTAATGCTCTCATATTTTCCTTAATGGCCTCAGATACATTAGGCGTGGTACCGGATATCCACCGCCCCTCCTCGGACGAGAGTTCAGATCCACCCCTGGACGATATGGGCCCGGAGCAGACCAACGGACACACACCAGGGCTTCAGGGGCACGAGCAAGATGGTGACACAGCTGAGGACAGCGGGTGCAGTGATGTGGACGACGACACCGTTGACGAACATACTAGGAGTGGAATAGAAAGGGAAGCCGAAGAGGGCGAAGATGAAGATGAAGACGAGGAGGACGAAGACGAAGACGACGAAGACGAGGAGCCTACCCTCAAATACGAGAGAATGCCTGGATCTATCAATGATCTCCTCAAGAAAGATTCGATTTCTGCGCTCACAGTCTCCAACAAGCTCGTTGTAGGTCGTTTCCGTGTACAGCTACATTTGCATCACCTTGATATATCTATCAGGCCTGTGGTACTCACAGCGGAATCGTACATGTACTCGATTTGACAGGGACACGCATTAAATCATTCAAGCCTCACCAGGCTTCCATCAGCGACATCGAAATGGACAGTACCGCCGAGTTCGTCGCGACCGCTTCCATTGATGGTATGTTGGACACATTTGTGATCTATCCAGTATCCTGACCATCTTCACTAGGACAGGTGGTCATACAGTCCCTCTCTACCCAAGAATCTTACATGTTTGACATGAAACGTCCCATCCGAACTGTTGCTCTCGAACCTAACTTCGCAAAGAAGAGCACTCGCGCCTTCGTTTGCGGCGGTTTGGCTGGGGCACTTGTCCTCCGCGAGAAGGGCTGGCTTGGTCATAAAGAAACTACCCTTCATACAGGTGAAGGCCCGATATGGCATGTGAAGTGGAGGACCCATTTGATCGCCTGGGCCAATGATCTCGTGAGCGGGTTTACGCCGGACCCTTCACTCCACCTTCCTTACACTTCCATAGGGTGTCAAGATATACGACACACAATCACAAACTCGCATCACTTACATCGACAGAGCTCCAGATAGCCCTCGAGCAGATCTGTTCAAATGCTCTCTGTACTGGCAAGACGACACCACATTAGTTATTGCATGGGCCGATCACGTTCAAGTCGCACGGATACGCGCACGTCCACGGACAACAGCTACCTCGTCAAATGCAAACCTCCCCCCACTCATGGCCGAAGTCACAGCGTCGTTCTCGCTCGACCGCATGATCTCCGGTATCCTTCCACATCCGATGCCATCACCCGCACCACCGAAAGAAAACGGTTCAGTTACTTCTACCGCCACTTTCTCGTCGTTCCTAGTGCTGGTATACGAGCCTCCAGATGACTATGGCGAGGAGTTGACAGACGACCGTGCTCGTCAGGCACGTAAGACGGCCGAACGACCAGAACTACGGATCATTTCGCGAACTGGGGAGGACCTGAGTGCGGACGAAATTAGTGTCACAGGGTACCAATCTTGGGGCTGCAATGACTACCTACTCACAGAGGTCGACATGGGAGGCTCGGAAACGGAACGGTCATACTTGGTTGGAAGCCCGAAGGATATCGTCTTCGTGCGGCCGAGAGACAGGAGGGACCATATAGCTTGGTTAGTAGACCATCGGCGGTATGAAGAAGCACTGGACGAGGTAGAGAAGCTTGGTGAAGACGAGCAAACGGACTCGGCAGGGTCAAGGATCGACGCTGTTTACATAGGCGAGCGATATCTAAAGCATCTCGTTGGCGAAGGTGCGACATGCATTACGTCTTTTATAACTGTTTGTCTGCATGATTTATTTTAGGTCAGTTCACTAAAGCTGCGCGGCTGTGCCCCAAAGTCTGTGGCCAAGACGTCAAACGGTGGGAAGACTGGATTTTCGTGTTTGCGCAGAACAGGCATTTACAAGTGATACATCTTTTACTCTCGTGCGTCGCTCGCTAATCGTTGGGGCAGTCGGTTATTCCTTTCGTTCCTACAGAGGCACCACAGCTTAGTCGCTTGGTATACGAAATGCTATTGGGCTACTTTTTGAACAACGATAAAGAAGTCAGTATGCTCATCCTTTCTATGTTCGCCGAGACGATGTCAAATACATGATCTCAGGCACTCCTACGGACCATTCGAGACTGGCCAAAGTCAATCTACGACATTCCAGCGGTCATCGTAGCGATTCAATCCGAACTAGAGAGGATTCCTATGTCGTCCTCGCTGAAAACGTCTAGTTCTGATGGCATTCTGCTGATGGAATGTCTCGCCGAGCTGTGAGTGGTTTCTAGCATCGCCATTTCCACGTCGTTAATCACAGTATAATAGATATACTGCGAACCGTCAGCCCGGTAAAGCGCTGCAGTACTTTTTGCGTCTTCGGCGACCAAATGTGCTTGAGCTTATTCGCGAGAATAACTTGTTCACGGACGTCCAAGATCAAGTGCTGCTACTTGTTGAGTTCGACCAGGAGCTTAACGATAAGCGCAAGGAAGAAGGCGTAAATACCGCTGAGACATCGAGCGAGGCCATCTCGATGCTCGTAGATCATACTCACTCGATCTCTGTATGTCCCCCATGCACACATGAATCAACTGATTCTGAGACTGTCCTTCTGCAGGTCGACCGTGTCGTACAACAATTACGTGCTCGCCCATTGTACCTGTTTTTCTACTTGGATGCCCTGTTCAAGAAGGACCAAAATCTAGCTTCTGACTTTGCAGATATCCAAGTGAAGTTGTTTGCAGAATATGCCACTTCGAGATTAATCGAGTACCTGCGGGCAAGTAATTACTACAATCTGGAGGCTGTACGTATCCTTCTTGGTCACTTTCTGGGCTTCAATCCATTCCCTTCTAGGCGTATAGTATCTGCAGAAGTCGTGATCTTGTTCCGGAGATGGTCTTTCTTCTCGGTCGGATGGGCAACAATAAGCAAGCACTAACACTCATCATCGAGCGAATAGGTGATGTTCAACAAGTTGGTGGTCCTTGGTGGTTATTTTGACATCGGTCTGATGGAGTTTCGCTAGGCTATCCAGTTTGCCAAAGAACAGGATGACGATGACCTTTGGGAAGACCTTCTCAAGTACGCGGAAACTCGGCCAAGTGAGCCTCAGTATGTACATTCCACACCAGTCGTACTAACGTTTTTGTAGCATTTATCCGTGGATTACTCGAAAACGTCGGTGCAGAGATCGACCCGATACGTCTCATTCGTCGGATCAAGAACGGCTTGGAAATCCCTGGGCTGAAGGAAGCGCTCATCAAGATCTTGCACGATTTCCAACTGCAGATATCCCTTTTGGAAGGATGCCAGACGATTCTGAATGGAGACTGCTCAGATTTGGCTAAGATCCGCCAGACGGGTCAGAACAGCGGATTCTTCCTCGGTGGTTCGTGTCGCCTCCTACATAGAGTATCGTCCGATTTTGACGTGTGGCATTTCAGAAAGAGCAACATGCCCGTTGTGTACGGAGCCTCTGCGGCGCTCGCCCCAGGATCTTCTGTTGCTCTGTCTCTGTCGGCATATCGTTCACGCGAGTTGTATCGACGGCGTTGACGACCTTCCGAGATTCAATGATAGCGGCATAAACATTGGCATACGGGTCTCTCCGGCTCACGAGTTGAGCGCGAAGATTGCCTTGTGAGCGATTACATGCTTGTCAAAATCTGGTATGGGCAATCTTGTCTGATGCATTTCTCTTGCAGCGCTTCGGTCGTCCGTGCAAAGGTTCACTATGGGTGTCCAGTTTGTCGGAAGAGAGGAGACGGACACGTGTGCTGAGTGAACCAGGTTGATCTCGTTCCTTATATCTACGATGTTTTGCAACATATAATGCATTTATACCCTTGTCAATGTGAAATGAAGTGACGAGTTACATGGAGGATAGAGACTTCTCATACGCCATGACGTTCGACTCGTGCAGAAGATGTGACTAGCAAGCCATGCATTACTGGTAGTCTGCCTCGATCCATGAAACGCATACTACCAAGATCTAATCCCGCAATACTTATGAAATTAAACATAATCAAGTCTTACGCTCATCGTTATCATTACTTGCTTCCAAATCCACATCCTGTTCCACATCGTCACCATTCTCATCTTCAGGATATGGTGCTTCTTGTGGTAAGATAAGATTCAAAACAACAGCTACCAGCCCTGCTGATAAGACTATGGCGCGAAAAGCAGGTGAATCTCCGGAGTATCTAGGGTTTAAGGGCTTGTTACTTACATGGTGTGCTCAAGATGATAGTGATCGAGTTGAACAAGCCCTGAAGACCGGAATTCGGGTTCTTGACGCCCTGGAAAAGGAATGTGAAGGTATCCGGTACGAGCAAGTTCCCGAATCCGAATGACATCGCTGCTGCGAGGATGAACCGATCTCGACGCGTATAATGGACATAAGAGAGGACACGGATGCCAGAGACAGTCACGCTCGCAAATAGGAATGTAGTTACACCGCCAAGGACAGGGTTCGGGACTGCGGATGAGGATGAGGATGAGGATGTTCATAAAGAGACCTGAACGAGCGCGGTTACTTACTCGCTAGAAAGAAACCAGAGATTTTTCCGAGGATTCCAAAAAGGATGAGGAACGCACAACACCATCGCCCCGCAGTGCGACTCGCGCAACGAGTCAGGACAATAACACCGTTGTTCTACGTTGAAAATTTTTAATAGCGCGGGTTTGACATGTCATTTCCTCTGCCTACCTGGGCAAAAATAGACAGCGGCGTTACAGTGAACAACGCCGAGAAGAATCCCCCAAGACCGTCACTCTGGTTTATTATCTGGGATCAGCGAGAGTCGTGCTGGTGCAGATTACAAATACCTACCAAGACACCGCCCTGGATCCTTGAGTCGAACTCCTCACCATCAACCTTTAAGCGGGACGCTTCCGCAGAAGCAGTGATGTCGCCGATGGCTTCCATAGCCACAGATACTTCACACCGAGCGGGTCATAAAAATTTCGACACTACTCGTTCGCAGGCTAGCAACTCACCATAAACAGCCAGCATGGGTAAAATGGCAGCGGGGTACACGCCAATCTTGAATGTATGAACCCTTTGGGGGATGAGAAAAAGTCCACCTAGCATACGAAAATGATTTACCAAAGGAACGTAATGGCAGGTGCAGACTTGATTGAACTTCCATCTATATAGCCTGCTGCGCCAGCAACAATACAGCCAATAGCAAGGCCCACAATGATACTTGCGTTTTTCAAAAAGGGAGAACCGAAAAGTTCCGTCAGGATGATGCTCACAAACGAGAGAAATCCAAGGCCGATGAATTCAGGCGAACCCCATCTAAGAACTCCAAATGGCAAAACTGTCCGTCGTATCGAAAATCATGGCACTCACGGAAGCGGACGGGGAGCATTGATAGTGGGACAAAGCTGGTATAATCCGCTCGTTGGACGCGTTTGGCAACCGTTGGATCCTCCACCCCAGTTAAGAATCCCAGAACCCCCTATAAGAGATGCGCCAATCATGACGATGACGGTACCTGCGCGACACAAATAGATATTATATTCAGCATGTGCCGGTCGCTCAGCTCGCGAAGAGCACCTACCAGTCACGATTGGCGGGAAGATTCGTTGCAGGGTACGTGGTGGAATGAATGATAGACCAATCTCGAGGAATGAGCAAATTAGGGACGTGCCTACGGCTAGTGGTGAATGCTTCTGGAAATAGTGGTTGCATAATGAGAACTGACCGAGGACCATACCGTATGCGTCAGGACATGCCCCATGAGTGATGGTACCATCTGCAGCAACAACCGAGGGACACGTCCCATCGCTATACATTGTATTAAAGATCTACACGGTGCATTCAATATTATCCGCATCGTAAACAAAGATGAACGACCTACAGCATTTGCGGTACTCAGCGTTGCAAAACTTGTGCCGACGACGGACAAAAGGCCCGTTCCAAGGTAATAGTCTTTCCAAAGCTTAATCCGCGACATCTGGACGAGACTGAGGATGCCTATCTCATTTCCGAAAATGAGCCAAAGGTCGTTCCTCATTTAACAGCAATAACCACTGCTACGTACCGCAGCCAATGAGCGACGCAGATACCATGTATGCCGAGGTTTGTGCATCTAGCATCAATGTGCTCGCAAATATGATGGGAGGTGTAATCAAACCAGCGAGCATGGCAAGCGCATGCTGCAGCCCGCTTGCCATGGCCAAGATAAGAGGAAGTTCGGCATCTACACCATAGAATGGAGGTGGTCTGCGGGCTGGTCTCTTCCCAGAGACAGAAAAAGGCAAGGTGGGCAAGCAAAGCCAGGCATAGTCGTAGTCTCCGAGCCAGCCGCGTTTCGTCGTCAACTTCTTCCGAATGGCAGTCGTGTGTTGGCCAATGCCCAAGAAAGACTTGGACCCGGGTTGTTCAGTCTGGATAGGTTGCTGGTTTGTCACCAAGGAGGCATCAGAGGGCGACATTTTTAGGGTTCTCGTGGCTCATGCGCAGTAGGAAGGAAAGGAAACCGGTTGCTTTCGGTGTACTGAGTCTTATATACACCATTCCCCTATTCCTGACATGGAGAGAAGCTTTGAAAAAATCACTCTCACGTGATGTGACGCGTCATACTCGCATAAATAGCGTAGTCCCCCCCTACAGTAGTTGGAAGAGTGCTCTCAGAACTGGGATGGCTTTGGGACGGGGAATAAAAATCTGACTACAGATACAGAGCAATATTTTGCGTGTACTACAAATGAAGCATGAATCAATCAAAGCTTACTACGACACTGACGTCCCGTCCTCCCAGTCGTTATCCATATTCACATCCACAGGTGTAGCTCGACCACCGCTTTCCATCAGTGCATTCAGTCCTCCTTGTTTCGCACTGTTGTTCTCAAACACTAGGTCCCGAGCAAGCCTGACACGACCATAGGTATCGTCCCACTTCGCAGCACTTTTGAAAAACCGCCGAGGGAGGTTCCGCCCAGAATCAACGTCAAGGTACCGATTCGTAATAATACTCATCCGCTTTCTGGGTCGTCTTTGAGATGAAGCATCAGAGTCGTATCTCTCGTCATCAGACTGGTCCGATGTGGTTGCTTCCTGTAGTTTGTATACGTAGTGAGCGTGCTCTGGAAAATGGAAGTCAGTTGTCTTTACACCGAGCGTGGACATGCAATAGCGTACGCGCTAGCCGACGATCCATGTCGTCCATCGTGCCATCGCTTCTATCAGTGTCGATCTCCAAATCTAGATGTCGCCCAAGCGATTCTCGTGGTACATCGTGCATTCCAACTGATGGAACACAGGGTATCTCCGATAGTTGCTGCAACGCGTTCAACCTCACTTTATCCAATGATCCATCCTTCACGTTCAGATCATCCATGTTATTCTCTGGCACCTCAAGGCGGTAGCGCGGGCCAAACCATTCAAAGTACTCGTTCCAAGGCAGGTTAGGATCTGTCTCGTTCTCGACGCCAAGGGCACAAGCCGTTTCGTATGTCCAGGTACGTGCAACATTCTTCACCGTATATCCTCCACCGCCAAGAAGGATGAGAGGAACGTTGAATCGTCGTAGGAATTGGACACAGCTGGCATGTCCGTGCATTGTGATGTTGAAGCAACCTAGTTTATCGCCAGCCAAGGAGTCTGCACCACATTGCAACACGACTGCGCTGGGCCGGTAGACTTCCATAACCCTAGAAATGACCTGTAGGAAGGATTAGACACGTTAGCTGAGTCTGAGTTGGGTGAACTCACAGGCTCGAAGACACTCTTGAAAGCCTCGTCAGTGATTCCATCCTTTAGTGGCACGTTAACAGTGTAATTCTTCCCCTTATCTTTCCCCTTATCTTCTTGAGTTCCAGTACCCGGAAAGTATTCTCCAAACTTATGGAACGAACATGTCATAACTCGATCAGTGGTATAAAACGCTTCCTCGACCCCGTCGCCGTGGTGGCAATCAATATCGATATACAGTACGCGGGGATAGGCCCGCAAGAGTTCCAGTATGCCGAGCACGATGTCATTGATGTAGCAAAAGCCCGAAGCTTCACGTTTTTTGGCATGGTGCAGACCGCCTGCCCAGTTGATAGAAATGTCGGATGATCCAGAAGTGATACTTTGGGCAGCAGCTAGGGTTTCATTGAGGCCATAGATAGACCCCAGACGCGAAGAAAAGCTGACCTATCGAGCCTCCAGCCGAAATTGAACAGAACTCGAAAACACCATCGAATGCCGGGTTGTCTTCACCCATCAGAACTTACAAAATCCAATAGTCAATGTACATTCGGACAGAAATATATTTGCAACTCACATCGTGTGCCATGAAATGTGAGTTCCTCTGCTGTTTCTGGCGTTACGCGATTCAAGAAGTGGATGTACTCGTCCGTATGGAAAGCTGCCATTGACTGGGGAGTCGCGCGTTTTGGACGCTAAACAGGAACGGAGAATGGGCATATGCGCAGAATTAGAGAATGATATGTCCTTACCAGAACTTGCATCCTCGGGAGCATACCATACGCAGAAACAAGGTCGTGAGTTATCCGTATTCTGTGAGGCTTCATAGGGTGACCGAGGCCATATGTATATGCGCCGATATCACCTAGACGCTGTCAGCAATGCAGAACAATGGACTGGTCAACACATATACCCTCGTAGTAGTATGTGACCCGTCTTTTTGACATGCTGGAGATTCAAAGTTGAAGTAGCCTGTCTTGAGGTCAGCTTCCTAGATCAAGTATTGGTCACGTGACAAGCATCGCGATTAATGGGACATGGCTTTACTACTCATCAGCCTCACAGTCAGCTATCGTATCCTTGTGATCTCTTCTTCAGAATATTTCAGTCCGAGGTTCTTGTTCCCTCGGTTGAACATGTATGGGTGAGCAAGCTGAGGTATTCTGGCGTTAGCGTTGGGTGTATCAATGGCATTAGCAACATCAATTTAACAATCGGGAGACTAATTCACGAAGCAGATTCCCCGCCAAAATGAAATCACACTCATTGAAGTCTTTTCACTACTTCCAGGGACCAATTCCATCGAGCCCGTTCGTGGAGATGTCGAATTTTCAATGGTGTATCCGAAGATCCTCTGCTTTGCAGTTTACTACGTTATCTTTTTTGACGGTATGACTAGGAACATTAGAGCTGCCTCACATCCATCCATCCCCAAACTGCCATTTATTCCTAGGTAAGCATTGTCCTTTCTCTCAGTAATGCTGGGAACAGCCACGCAATTATCAGCCACAGGGCTAGCGCTGGACAACGTTGGGCTTCTCGAACTACACTATTCAATTCCTAGTAGTCAATTCGTGTCACAGAATAGGTCCTACGACTGGAAGGCCAATCATCGTTCTTCGCGGAAGTTTGGCGCATATCTGGACCTTATTCCTCATATTCCTGTGTGCAAGCCCCCACAAAGTACAACCATGCACTATGTGTCGTCAGACCTCAACAAAACGCAAAGATGTATCATTGACCCAAGGCGTCAGGAAAGGTCAGGAAGCTTTCTTCCTCAACTCTCTAGTAGTGTATCGTAAATCAAATCGACCATAAGTGGGCATGAATCATAGTTTTGCAGCTGGAGCTCTCTTCTTATCTTGTGTCTGCCCCTCAGGTTCCGGGATTTGCTGTGACCCCATGATCAAGGCTGTGGAATGCAAAATGCAAGATGACACCTTACCCGATCTATGCCCCTTCATTTGAGGTCGGGCGGTGATGAGGCTGTAGCTCTTCTCTAACAGCCTCCATGTCTGCAACACTGCTATTTAGTACTTCCTCAACGGCCTGGACATGACAGTGAGTAACCAGGGGTTGTCAGTCTTCAACGCCCCTTTGACAGTCAGATCTATACTCACGTTCCATATTACTCTGAGAGCTGGCGCGAACTTCGCTTCCACCGCGAATCCCTTTGGCGTCAGCAGTTTCTCCGTTGCTTCATCTATCGACTACATGGAATTGTCGAGATCAGGTCGGAAGGCGGATTCCATTGGTACCCACCTCAACCACCTTCTCCTCGGTCTCAGCGACATGCTGCTGTCGGAGCTGACGCTGGACATCCTTTTCCGAGTCTACCTTCAACTTCTCTTCTTCCAGGGCGATCTAGTTGGCGAGTACTATTAATCTCAGCCACAAGGGTCCTTGGCCAGAATAGTCGACCTACCTCTCGCATAGATTCACTATGAAGCTCCTCCCCATTGGCAAGTACACCTTTTTCGTGGGTGTGAGCCATAGGTTGGAGTTAACGGAGGTTCAATAATTTTGATCAGCGTCTATGACCTTTTTATGTCCCTTACTCATCGTGCGGACTGCATTACGCGATTTCGGACACTGGCGGTGCAACCATGGATACGCAGCAAGTAAGCCCTTCAACGGTCATCATCATACCTGCAGAATTTTTGAACCCATCCTAGGTCGCCGAAAGTGACGCCCACGATGGACGAACGGACTAGGAATGGCGCCATGAGCTCACAGAATCTTGAATTTATTTGCCATACCACCAACTGCGGAGGGATACCAAAGTCTGAGGTGACTGGGACCGAGGGACTCATAACGCAGCTCACCGCTGTGGGAAACGCAATACTCATCACGGAGATTTATCTAGATGTGGAAAAACTGCCTAGCGCCAAAGTCAACGTAACCATGAATGGCTGCTCGCGGCAAATTAACATGATCACGGACAGTTGGGATGGTAGGGATGAAACACCGAGAATCTTGGTCCGAATTAGCAAGGATACACAATTTGATATAACCAATAAATGGAAGTAAAAGAACAATGAGTTCCACTTAAATGAGGCGTCGTAATAGATTACAAACTCGCTCTAATTTGGCCCGATGAACTGGTATAGTATCCGTCTCACAAGGCCTGATAGGTGTTGCGGGTCATTCTGAGCGGAAACATGTCAGTGATGTCCATCAAATGATAGGGCAGATCAAAGTATAGCCATACCTGGTATATGCACTGAATAATACCCGACAAGTTAGCAGACGAGGCGAAGCCGCAGAGAGAGAAAACTTACCATCACCATACCCATCGCCACCGCAGTCAGCTATTACTTGGTATTAAAAGGGGAGAAAGGGCCTGACTACCAGCAAGGTGCTTACCAGTGCCTCACCCACTTTCCCGGTCTTGAATACTAATCCTTTCCCCCTTGCGGTTAGCCAGGCACTTTCCAATGCCTTGGGTAAGGCATACATTGCCAGCTCGCCGCGTCTCCGTCGCTTCTCGATGAGTATCGACAATGCACCAAAAAATCCTCCTAAACCGTAGGAATACTTTGACACGAAAAGACCAATTATACTTTGCGGTATACGCAGCACCTTCTGGGCGGAGAGAGCGTCATAGAGGTAGTGTTTCAAACACACCCAAGCTAATTGCATTTTGTTTGAGACCATTCATAGGGATTCGGGCGGTAGTCACTTGCGTCAAACACTTACACTGGAAAGATGCGACAAAGGCGGCCAAGAATGCTGCGCTCCGTGTCGTACCCCACCCCGCTTTCCCAAGCATGGACATAGGATTGGAGATAAATGTCTTCCACTTGAACAGAAACATCGGAAGGAAATGTAGAGCGCCATAGATGGGGAACGCCCACTTAAATACCGTCATGAAACGCGATAACGGGACTTGTAGACATGATTCAACCCATGGGTGGATAGCATTGCAAGGTATGTATGGGCCAAAATCAGGAGGATTGCCACTGGCCAAGGCCTTAGTGGCCAGAAGCGCAGTTCGGTTGGCGGGGAGCAAGTCCTGCACGAATGGAAATATTCAGAAATCAAACAACAAATCGACCAACTCACCTCTCGTCGTAGAATTGCGTCAATGTCATGGATATCGAAAGTGCTGGTACGATTCATTTCTCGGACCATGTCTAGCGCTGATCGTGGAGCTCCAGATGCAGTGGAAAGCCTGAAATGTAGTGAGGGGAGGCATGTCTGCGTGGTTGATTTGTCCTACCACGTCGAGTAGGATCTTGCAAGGGTGTCCGGACGGCAGAACAACGCATGTACAATTTGAGCACAGCTAGAATAACGATAAGGTTTTCTTCAACGTGGAATCAAATCCAACTTACCATAAACAAAATAGCAGTACCTCCCCGTGAGGGAGGTGGAATCCATTTTTGAACGAAAGTGCATTGTATGAGCCTTGCAGGCCACTGCGGAGGGAGTTGGATCGCCATTCTCATGCAATTCCGCAAGTTGGACTTACCGTACAAACATCTGCTGAGCGATTGCTATACGGCGCGATCGTTTTTCGAACATTACTGCAATACTTCCTGCTATAGCCCCAGCGAGTGCTGCATGCCAACGACGGGTTTTTTTACGCACCCAGGCTTGCTGTGCATGAGAAGACAAAGAGAACCTTACTCGTCTTTGGGGTCCGGTTGGGTTGGGCAAGCATTCATTTTCGTCATCAGAGTCCTCGAATGGTGTAGGAGGTGGCTCATGGGGTCGGGTAGGCATGAGAATAGGGAGAGCATTCAAAATTAGTTTATACAGTGTCACGAAAGAACCTGTGCATATGTCAAGATCGTCTGGTCATGCAAATAGGGCGTATATAAACAACCTAACATTGCCCCAAATCTAAACGAATCGCGACCGAAGATAGCGTGGCGAATGAGAGTAAACCGCATCTCCCTGGGTGTGAACTTGGTCAACCAAACACAGAAACTCAAACGAAGAACCAGTATGTACCTCGGCACTTTGCCGAATCGAAGCATCGCTACCACAATGTTGACACTCGCTCGCAGTGTAAACGCAATGGCACCAGCTCCTTTACATTCGCCAATTCAAATAAGCAGAGACACATCACGGGCGAACCAGAACATACGCATTCCACCTCTTCCTGCGTGCTCTATACATTCCCAGATATCCTCCACCTCTGCGACTGGTTCGCCTTTGTCGCGCCATATGATTTTTCTAGCCTCTTTCAGTCGTTCTTGGTGGTTCGCTAGTGCAACAAGGTTCTCAAATGATTCGATGGCACGCCTTGGGGCAAACTGAAGGTAAGAAGGTGCCCTCGACAATGGCTTTGGTCTCGAATGCGAAGGAGCCTGCTGCGGCGCGTCTTCAGGAATGTCGGGCAGTTGGGCCATCGGAATGCGAGTCAGAGGAGTACCACGTTGTGAGAGAAGAAATCGCATGGACCATGAAAATCAGCCAGTCGGAATCCGGATCAAAGCAACAATCAAATGCGAGATAGACTCCCAAGAGGCGCCGTGGCATGTTTCAAAAATACCCACTTGAGCTTGGTATGTATCAAATTCATCTCGCACGAATATCGATGTCTGAGACCTTACGATTAGTAACAACGTAACCTTCTCTTCGGGTCACCGGACACTAGACCGCTGGAACCTCAGACATTCTCTAGGAGTCTCAGAGGACCATGATGGCTCCTGGGAGCTGCCGCGCTGGTCGTCGGGTCTTATATGACTTCGTGGCTGTTTCAGTGTGGTAATGGGATCCCACTTTACATGTTCGTTTTTCGCCCTCTGGTTCTTTGGATGTCCGAGGCTTTCATGTTCTGGCCAGGTAAATTAAAACAATATGCTATCGCCCTCGAATTACTCGCACGTGAAATGGCCACCTCATGCTGCGGTGTCGCTAATTCATCCAGGTGAGTATGACCCGGCGGTGCAATTGTGTCCGGGGAACAGAATCTGTATGCTTTAGTAAGTGTTGGGTGCGCCTACGCATTAAAGACGCCACCTCAGGACTTTGCTACGTCTCCCTAACAACCACAAGAGCATGTTGTAACGAGCCGCAGAACAGACCAAACTTCATTGTTGCGCAGAAACAGAAATGCATTGTCTCCACAGCTGGCAATCACGGCGCCGATTCCTTTCTATTTCTTGGGCGTTCGGCGTTGTCCTAGCTGAGAGGTGACTGGATACCAGCACCTGCAAGGACTAAATACCGTCAACGACGTAGGACAACAAACCTAGGCTCGACTCCCTCATCGAGAACTTTACAGATAGATTCTCTGGTAGCATCGGCCTACAACAAACCCTGTTTGCGAAAATGCAAGAATGAGTCATAGCGATTTCACCTGCTGTCACGTTGGTCACAAGGGTCTAGAAGATGCTACAGTATGGGCAAGTTTGTTAATGCTTCTTGGGAACCGTTAACCGAACAGGGCCCCTATTACTCACAGCTGCCGTGCTCTCTTGTGCTCCGCTATCATCTTGACAGCAAGATTGCAACTAGCTCGAGATGGTTAAGCTCGGGGATACGGCCGGAAAAGGATGATAAACAGAGCGCGTCGACTGCATCTGCATGTCCCCCTCTCCATTTTATCCCATTCTCGGGTGGGTATGCAGCTGAAGTAATTCATGAGGTGTGTCAGTTCTTCCTGGGCGGAGGGGACACCCTGGTTGAGAGGCCGATTCAATGTGTCTCTTGCCAAGTTTGGATAAACCATTGATTGGCTGGAATCTTCCTGAGAAGACTGAATAGTAGTCCCATAACGGCTTGGTTCACATCACGAAGCATGACGACTGTGGTGGAATGGAATGCAGTGGTGAGCATTCCAACGTTCAAAACATTGCTCGCGTTTTCTGGAGCCTTATTGATGCTCTCATCTTTTTTTTTCGGTTTTCAAAATATGGCTAGACTCATCCTTCATAGATTTCTGTTCTAGAGACGGCAAGTCGCTTAGTCGTAGGCGCCTATTATTTTCACTCAGGCTTGAAGGTATGTAAGTCTTCGAGTCCTGTAATCATTCAAGACAGGTATGCAAATCACGTCAATACATATTTTCCAATGCCTAAATCCCCAATGTTGTACAGACGAGTCAAATAAGATAAGCATATACCATTCCCTAGCTTCTTGATGCTCTTAATATTCTTTATACTGAGATATTGACAACAGTACAATTCACATCCACTAGGCCGCTCTTTACGGAGCATCAGAGACTTTTCCAGTCTATACGAATGGTGCTGCATTACTTACGGACAGAATTCCGCCGCAGCAAAGAATTTGCTGAGTGCAACCACCTTGAACGCCGACGTTGACGGTGGAACATTGGATACCAAGAACAGTACCCATAGCGACACTGACTGTCTCATTGACACCAAAGCGAGTTAAGTCGACGCTAGTTTGGTTAACCTACGAAGAGGCACCTCAGTCCATGGTTTGGCGAATGAATCAAGCAACAAAGCAGCAAAAATATATGGGGAGCATGGAGACGCACGGCGATCGTTTGCGAACAGCATTGAAGAGAGCCGTTGGAGCAAGTAGTGCCCGTACTCCCTCCACGGGAAATGTTAGGCATTGCTGAGGCGGTGACGAGGGTGGAGAGGGCAGAAACCAAGATAACTCTGGGTGCGTAGATGAACATTTCGACTGATCGCTAGCCACTCCTAGTGAGCCCCAGAATTTATACTCCTCTGCATGAAAGGGACTGACCATTTAGTTGTCCTGGTTGGCTAGTCGTTTTCTGGCATTTGGCAACGCCACGGAATGGAACAATGAGTTTGCATCTGCTCCGAGTACATACATTTCTTACGTGACGAGTGCTAACCCAATTTCTTATCCCTCCAAGATTGTTCTCCTTCCACGAAGTGTTCGAAAAGTACGGACCGAGCAGTCCCGAACATTACGCATCGATGTGATGAAGAAGCATGACAGCCGCCTGGTGCCTCTTTCGCACTTGATCTTTGTTTTCACAGCTAGTGGGCCCTTAAGGGCCTCAAACACAGTTGGGATGCGCACACTTTCCATGCCTCGCAAGTGCGGGGATCAGATTTAGTGACCCCGGCTTGCGCAGTAAGCTACAGGTCGTTTATCAACTTGGATGGCGCTGTATATTTAGTACGACAAGCACATTAGTGTGGCCTTCAAGTCAAAGGTTTTGTTCTCGCACGCTATCCTACCGTTGGACGATCGTCCTCTTCATCTAATTCGTTCGATCGTAACTGGTTTGATGGAACTTGACCCTAATGATGTTGTTGTGACGAAGGGAAACCTATCTCCTCTTTACATTCATACAGTCCTGAGCATGATAACGCTGGAGTGCACAGAAAAGGTGTCAGCTTCGGGGTGTGGATCATAAAGTATAATACTATCATAGTTTATATACCGCTCTACGGTCATATAAGCAACATGAGTGCGCCGGACTGAACATTGAAATACTGTAACTAATGGTATTCTGACAGTGGGTGACTTTCGATAGAAAGTCTCACCCCCTAAATCGACTTTGTTCCAAAACGAGCGAGCACTGTCTGAGTCAGCATCAGCGTGACAAGGTCGTCCAATCAGGTTTCAGTGTTTCACCACGAGTCATCGCAACTCTTGAACATCATCTCTAGCAATTCTTTCTCACCAGGTTACTGGAAAATATCTCTCGGCTTGTTGGCGTGCCAAGTACTTGGCCGACGAAGACTTGTGCGCTGCAGTGCAAATGACTTATGCCAAACAGATCCCAAAATAAGTTCAGCCCAGTGTATGCCTCGTGCGGTCGGCTGGTAGCCAGTGAGTCGAGGGATTTGATAAGAGCTGAGAGCGGCAGAGGTACAGACAACGCAAGTTGTGAGCTTGATTGCGTAGCTCAGCGGACAGCTCTGCGCCTGTAACGATGGGGCCAGCAAGAGGGACCAGAAGCACTCGGCGTTGTGATTGATCTTACCCCTTCAACTTGCTATAACCACTCAATTTGTTTGTCCTTGGACGAGCTCTTCGTCCTCCGTGCTCTGGATTCAGAGCTATGTAAATAGGATAATACTATGTATATTCTCAACTTGTGCTATGGTTTATTCGCATCAAATGTTTTGCTCGACTACCACATTGAGTGCAGGTTTCAAGTTCTGATTTATTATAATCTTGGATTATAAACTCACGGAAAGTCACCCGGTAAGTGGCCAGAGTAATGGAATGGAGTAGATTGGCTGACTACAGAATTGCTCAGGTGATAGCCAGACGATGAGATTAGATAATCAATGATGCAGGAACGCTTGATGCCGAAAGCGTACACAGGGGAAGATGGGACCTAGGTGACGCGGGCTGCGTTTCCCGTCTTACAGGCAACTTGGAGGAACGCATCAAAGGAGATGTGGCAGAAACACTGCCCATGCAGGAGACGTCGCATTGGTACCACGTGATACACAGCTCGTTAAAGAGCAACGAGCGTACTACTCTCCCGGAGAGTATGAAATTCTTCCAATGCAATGTTGGCTTAGCTCGCTTGGCTACCAAACCCCTGAGTCGAGGATGTGTCCCACATGCAAGCTCGACTGTGCGCCCTAACAGCACACCGTGATCGCTTGGTAGGTTCCTTGGCTAGCACCCATGGGTCATTACGAATTCTTCATAGCTTCGGCCAATGTGATAGTGATGTTGTATACAAATCTCTCCTATAATACCGTGGACAGACAGCAGGCGAAAATTGGACTACTGCAAAGAGTTACTACTGTGCTGACCTTGGCCACGATAGTCCGACCATTCACGCTGCATCGTCTACATCAACAGTTTTTGAGTCAGGCATTCTGCTTTCCTCAATCTTTGAACACCTCAAGAACGCCTGAAAGTGAGAATAGGGGAAACAAGCGTACCTAACCACGGTCCCGTTAAGTTACGGTTTACGCCCGAATTCCACAGCAATGTTCCTGCTAACAAAACTTTTTACCCAAAACAGACATATACACCTTAGCTCACAGGAGCTTGACATCTCTCAAACCGTACCCAAACATGGATGCAGTGACCTGAGAGAGATATAAAACCCCTGTTCATCGGACCAATCCCCTTCAACAACATATCCCAACCTTAGTTAGCCAGTCCTCCAATCTCCACATTTCTGTCAGAATGTTTATTCGCGCATCTTCCCTCGTCTTACCACTTGTTGCCCTGTCCTCGGTCGTCACCGCGGCCCCAGCAGTTCTATCCGGTCGTGACGCCTGCGGCAGCGGCGGAGCGGTGCAATGTTGTAATTCGGTCTTTTCTGTATGTCCCCATGCTCCACTTATTCCTGAGGCGACCGATCACCGACACACTTTCATTCGTAGTCTAGCAGCAGCACTGCAAATTTCCTCGGCGGTCTTCTGGGCCTCGCCGGCTCCGCCGCTGGTCCTCTCATGGGTGTCAACTGTTCTCCCTTCGGCGGAGTTGGCGCGAACTGCGTCCAGCAAACCGTCTGCTGCGAGAACGTCCAGTTTGTAAGTGCACTGTACCTAAACAGAGATGGTTGAAGAATCTCACTCAATGTATGGCACAGAATGGTCTCATCAACATTGGTTGCATCGCTATAAACATTAGCTTGTGAAATGAAGATGGGTGATCGGGTAGCGCGTCCGTGGAACATTCGAGGCTGGCACGGCCTGGGATGATGTGTCCAGTATGCATAGCCGAGGACAATTATTATTGTGAAATTATTGTGTTGAAGGGTGAAACACGTCAGGGGTGACATGCATTGTGACATCAAAAGCCTACCAAGGTTGTGCCTAGTCTGTAGCAGCAGGTCGGGTACCAATTCGAGAACCCACATTTAGGGGTAATTAAGGTGAGATTGATATTCTTGCCATCGACGCGATTAGTCTTTGGCACACACTATCTCCAGAATTGTGAATGGGAGCACTAACTAATGAACTGTTCCAAATGCTTGAACATGGACACTAAACCATTCAACATGAGGCGTGGAGTTAATGAGCACAGGATTGGATCAAATTTCAAGAAAGCTTGGCAGCTCACCAGGCATCCGTTCGGCCATGGTTGAGGCGAGTAAACTCTGACTAGCCCACGTGCCAGAACGAAGCAAAGGTTGTGAGTATCAGCGAACCCGATTCAGTACGCTGGTAAGCTTGCTACCAAAAATCGTGCGAACTTGGAACGAACCGCATTGAATCCAAGCCATAGCAGGCCCTACAAGATATACCATTATTCTAGAACCTCAAGTCCCGTAGTCGATAGAAATCGTTGGAAACCAAGCACGAATCGTAGCCGTTCCAGTACCTATTTCCCCGGAATAGAATAACAACGGGGTTAGCTGACTTTTCACTTATCCTTCCGTGATTAGGCCCAGTAAAAATGAGTGTTGTACACGGGACCTTTCAAAAGCACAGACATGATACTAATGTTCTAATGATATTGGCAGCTAACTTCGCCGGTGTGGTGGGTTTGTGACAAGTTTGCGATGACTGTTGGTCTAGTCTCTTCTTGTCCTGTAAATAACCTGTTGCAGGTTTCCTGGAAGTATGCCTACCAACCTCTACCAGCCTGACGAGTTAGCAGCGCAACGAGCTGCGATCGCTTGGTGGGCTCCCTAGGCATCACATAGCTATGTTCCTAGGGGGGCATCGGTTTACTCGGTGGGCACAAATTAGCACGGAATTGTTACTCAACTGCTCGAAACTCTTTTGAATGGCCTGCACCTCCGAACCGAAGGCCCCATGATGGCCATGTTGAGGATCAAAGATAATCGATAACACCAGGAAGAAAGGGAACGTGATGAAGAAATCAAGGGTAGCAGCACATATTTTCCCACGTTTTGACTCAAGAGAGGCGTGTGCGTCCCTTATGTAATGCAACATGATCACTTGCGCCACTTTGGCATTTCCTTCAAGATCTTTATACTCTCAAGTATGATCCTTCTGGTGGCCCGAGGTCTTCGAGAAAAGTATTAAGACCCTGTCAACGTTTACTCACAGACTTCGAAAGTCTATCCTTAATGGAAGGTTGGCCGAATGGACTGACACTATGTTCCCCAACTTCACGTGGATAAGGTCAGGACAGCAGTCACACTCTGGAATGCTAATTTGTGCCTGCTGTCTGTTTGAGAGCAAACATGCAGAGCAGACATGGCATAGCACCAATTTCCCTCTCAAGAACTTGATTTCAGTAACAACGTTCCTGTTAACAATGAACTTATTCGCACAAAAGAGACATACCGCATCTCACAGGAAACTCCACATTTCGTCATGTAAGCAAACCTGTAGCCACTATCATTCGATAAGTATAAAATCCCTATTAAAATGCTCTCCAGCAAATAGCCCCAGTCTCAACAGCTAGTGCTCCGATCCCGTCACAATGTTCATTCGCGCATCTGCCCTTTTCTTGCTAGCTCTTACCCTTTCGATCGTCGTCGCCGCAGCACCAGAGCCCATCGTAACGCGCACTGACAGCTGCAGCAATAGCACTCTTCAGTGTTGCACATCGACCTTCATAAGCTAACGTGCATTTCCTTGAGATGACCGTCAACGGACGGACTGTTCATTCATAGGCTACCCAAACTAATCTCAAACTACTCCAGAGCCTCCTGGGCATCGTCGCCAATATCCCCTAGTTGACCTCTCGGCCCTTAACTGCTCCCAGCAGACCGTCTGTTTCCGGAACTCCCAGTCCGTAAGTCGGCCATACGCATCAGAGCTAGAGCATTCTCAACTTATGCATCACTCAGAACGGTCTTATCAACGTTGGTTGCACTAATGTTAACCTTGGATTGTGAAGCGAATAGGAGCGACACGGTCTCGCGCCTGTCCTTTTGGCATTGTGCGAAGTTAAGCTCCCATGTACAGCCGAAGTATATTAGTGCTACATAGAGTAATGGAAAATTTATGTGAGAGTTCAGTCAGAATACTAGAAGTGGTTTACTAAATTTGAGTGCCAGGGACCGCTAAGTCACAGATCCAGGTGATTTTCAGAACCCGCATCTAAGCAACATGAAGGGTGGTATTCCGGCTATGGGATGCAGTAATAACGCTATCTGGGGGGCCCTTGAACCGCAACCACGACCATGGTCGGTTTTCCCACGCTACGACAGCTGGGCAAGGTAGTGCACGAACAATAAAAAGCACACAGAACACCACTGGCCCCCCCTAGAACGATTATTACGAGTCATTAAGACCAAAACACACGAACAATGCCAGACTGGCAAGAACAACCACACCCAGCGACCACGTACTCACGAATTTTTCTACCCAATTGTAGACATCCTGAACATACCAAAGACCAACCAAAGACGAGTTGAAACGTGAACCAATCACACAAGCAACACGATTATTCCATGTGACAGTCTACTGTGACGCTGTCCCCTCTTGCGAGATGTTCGCCTCCCTTTTCCCAACCTGAGGTTTTAGTGGGTATAACGCCTACCAGGCGCCCTTCAACGGGTTTACCAGTAGGCTCACGGAGTCCCACATACCCCCGTCCTTGACGGGAAGTGCATAAGAGCATTTTTCCTCGGAACGAAGCCCAACTGGGTTTTCGATCTAGTGTATTATGTAGAGCTTGACTTGTCAGTAGCTACATAATGACATCACTTGTCCAAAAAAATAACGCTATTTACATCGAGTATCCGGCATCGATACTCGCAAATGTGCGGCTGTGGGTGGCCATTCGGTACTAACGATGGGTCCAAACGGCGTGAGCATCCCGCGGGGCTGCAGGTGATTAGCCTTAGATAGCTACGGTGGAGCCGTAATACTTACACCCATAAAACCTACGCCTGCCAATGTCAACAACATGTAACGAAGTGTGGCCGGATGGTTTCTTTACGCTCAAGGCGGAGTTACGCGCAACTAGTTCTGAATCAGGGGGTATGAATCCGAACTTTCCCCGCTGGCTTACGGTATTCCAAGTACAACTATGAGTTACTAAGTCGAGTTGGATAGCTGACGCTGAAGTCAGATTATCAGCAGGCCATAGCCGCATGTTTGTAGTAGCAAGCAATAACGTTTTATGCCACGAATAATATCATTGAACTGTGATAGCACAGCCAGATTGGTCCCGTTTCGCCAGAACAGCTGCGGCGTTAGCGTGCCATTTCGTCTGCCCTTCCGTGATCAGGTCCATTCTCAACAGTCATAGCAAACACGAGGTGTGCTTTACAGGTTAAAGGATGCGGCCACTCTATGCTCTGGGAATCTCTCCCCTGCAGCACGCACATTACAAGCCCCTTGATTCAAGGAATTCTACCAAACCTGGACGTGCGTGTTAACAGCGCAACATGATCGTCAAATGAGAACCTCGGCCTGGAATCACAGACATCAGATTCTTAAGAGGAAACTTGGGGCGGTGCCTCCACGTAAATCGTTCCTCTATTTACTGTGGACAGACAGCGGGCGCAAATTAGTATGCTGGTATATGTGATTACTGTGCTGACCTCGGCTGCCTTGTATCCACAATGATCATGGAGGAGTGAGCATTAGGGAAATAAATGTACCTGCCAAGCTGCCCTGATCAGTGTTCCTGTTAACAACAAAATTCATGCAAAGGAAATATGCCTCACCCTACAGGAAAACCGATATTTTGTCATGTGTCCTGAAGTAAGACCCAAACAAACACTTACCATCATCCGAGAGGTATAAAATCCCTGCTAACCAGACCAATGCTCTCCAGCAAAGAGTCCCAGTCTTAGCTAGCTAGCACTCCAATCCCCATAACTCAGCCAAAATGTTCATCCGCCCATCCGCCCTCCTCTTGCCGGTTCTTGCCCTCTCCTCCGTCGTCGCTGCTGCCCCAGAGCCCATTGCCGCCCGCACTGGTAGCAGCTGCAGCAATGGCACTCTGCAATGCTGCACATCGACCTTCGACGTAAGCTGTCACACCTTTCTCCTTCCCGAGATGACCATTAACCGACTAACTTTTCTTTCGAAGGCTACCCAAAACAACCTCAATTTGCTCACCGGCCTCCTGGGCATCGTTGCCAATATTCCCCTCGTTGGGCCTCTCTTGGCCCTCAACTGCTCTCCAATCACCGTCCTAGGTCTCGGTACTGGTGCTAACTGCGCACAGCAAACCGTCTGCTGCCAAAACACTCAATTCGTAAGTGACCTATATGCAACAGAGCTAGAAGTGTCTCACCTGATACTTTTAAACAGACCGGTCTTATCAACGTTGGCTGCACTAACATCAACCTTGGCCTGTAAAGTGAAAAGGGGTGATCAAAATAGCTCGCAGTGGAACATCTTGTCTGTGATTGTATGGGGTTGATCCGTTTATACATGTATTGTTGCTATGAATTTTGTTGTGACAAAATTGCGACGGAATACTTCAGGCGAACGCAAGAGGCCAGTCTAGTTGGTCCGAATTGCTTTGGACCAATGTGAGATCACAATTCACGAATAAAAAAAGTAGGGAAGGCGAGGTTATTTGACACTAGTACTTAGGATGTATTCTGCTTCATGGTTGGAGTTGATTAGGGCATTCCTGAGTCCATGGCGTCATGGCAAGCAATTAGCGCTGGGCACTTATTACTGCTGGCGCTGTCGACGACAGTGTTTGCAAGAAAGGATGTCCCCTGCATGAAGGCCCTTGTCACCAATAAACTGACTCAATGCAACTATCCCGAATGCAAGACGACTTACACTGCTCCAGACCATAAGACTAGTCCGACGAAATTGGCGCACCAAATAGTGAGTAAGCCAGAATATTATGCGCCAAAAAAGTGACGATTGTCTGGGAACCCAATTCAGTGCTCCTTTCGCATAGAATACTAGGATCACCCTTGCAAAAAAGGTGATCTTACTGCAAAACAGAAGTAAAACAAAACCGAAAAATTGTTGATTAAGGTATGTACCGCCACACCCAATCAATTGAAGAGTTCGTTGTGATGCGAAATCTCCTTCACACACAGGGGGAACTTGCCAGGCTTCCCTCTGTATCTGACTGTCCTGTCACTGACAGCCGGGTGCGCGTTAGTATGGACTCCTAGTGGAGGTATCCAGGGGGAGAGGCGGGCCACAAGGGGCCCCATATACAGGGGGGACTGTCGAAAAGGACCAGGGTGAAAGTCCTCAACAACTGTGAATGCCAGTGGGTCAGATAGTGGTTCATATGCAAACTACATCGCACAGCGGGTAGTCTATGTGTTTGTGTGTAGGATGCCTCGCTAGGAGATGTCGCAGTCGACAGTCACAGGGTCCGAATAGTGGATGTAATTAGAACTCCGACCCTTGAGATCACCAGGATTGGTAGAAGAAGTGACTGTAACAAAACCGGGTCAAGAGTCTCAACGCGGGGAGCTGGAAGGGTTCCTCGGGTTTTGGCCCTAACTGTAGTACTCTTGTGCTCCATATTTGAGTGGCGCGGTAATGGGTTCCGAAGAAGGATGGAATCTAAACCCTTTCCTCTCTGCAAGACTGTGTACAAATTAATCGAGCTTCAGGTGTTATCCGTACTAATACTATCCCCGAGACAAACACACAAATATACGTTATACATAATACCTTAGTTTCCCCAAATATGATACTATCCTACGGCCTATGGCACCGCGTCTTAGCACTGTTTGTTTGCTTGCGGCGGTATACAAATTTAGAATTCTCTCTCTCTCTCAGAGACAAACATCATTCGCGTTTTGTGTGGTTGCCCCTGAGTAGGATTTTACACTCCTTGTACCCCCTGCTGGTAACCATGACGCTAACGCAGAGGGTCTTAACATGTAGTGTCCTCAAGGAGTCAGCGACCCTCAGTAAGTAATCCGATCTGTGTAGCAAATGAAGTCCGTAGCATGGCCATTCCGTCTGAAGAGGGATTGAGTTTACACCTTGAAATGCAAGAAAAGCCAACTTATCATCTCCCCTAGAGACATCCCTTCGAAACGATCCATGGATGTGGGTGGTGGTCTGGACTCTGGAACCCTACCGGTCAATGAAATGCCAGATTGCTCACTTACGTTAGTTGCGACATGAACAAGACGCGGCGGCGCCGGTTTCCGGCCCAATGAGAGTGACTGTTCTCAGCCAGTACCTTTCCATGCTGCTATGAACAGCCATGTACCTGGGTCCCTGGGAAACCGCAGATACGAGATTCTCGGATTCATTCGCCATAACATAATAAATTACTTATAGTATGATTAATGGGATTCAGCGAGGTGCGTGTTGACCCAGACAAATGGTCTATGATCATCCGATGCTTTACTAGCTTGGAACAGACTGTGGTACTGTCCGCTTGTTATAATTTCTGCCATGGTTCGGGATCAGCGAAAGGACACGACCATGCAACGACCATGGGGAAATATTGCGGTTGCTAAGAAAACCAGTGGCCACTATCGTTGGAGAACTGATACAGAATTGTGAATATTGGGTGGCACTGCCTATCGGATCGCAGTCTTGTGGGTAGTCACATGAAATATCCACCTCTATTGAAAATGAATGGCCCAATGCAGAAATAAAATGAATACTTATGTAACTCTGAATCATATCCACATGCTGCACACAGTATCAATTTGCTTGTCATCAGGTGGACTTCAGGATGTGTATGAATATCATCACCGATCTGTCCCACCCAAGGCGTATTAAGGCTTGCTCTGTAGTGCCGAGAATCATTTGTGTTGTTTCCAGGGCACATTGATGCATCTAAATGTTTTGGGACATATCCCCATAGACGTGCGGTCAACCAGAATATCGGAACGACGGGTCCTGCCTTGGTTGTTACTTACACTGTCAGCACCGAGAATGGGGAGCTTCTAACACGGCCTCAGTGACATGTCAGACAGGTCTGTGGTTCCGTTTTTTCATCCCAGACTTGACGACAAGGCATATTAGGTCATTCTTGTGGCGTATTGCCAGTATTTAGGGAGCTGCGAGGTCTACTCGTAAACTCAGCCCACAGGCAGAAGTCCATTCAGCCTGTGGGCTCAATCTCCACTCTATGGAAGGTCATCCTGTAAGAGAAGCCAACAATCGAGCAAAGGATTCTCGGCAGGGCTTTCCACTCACTTGGGGAGTCTACACATGAAAGGTAGCGTTGGATTACGTCCATGTAGTGTAAACAGGAGATGACCAATGTACAGGGAGTGCATCATGCTCAAGAGCCCACACTACGTCTTCTGTCCTTCGAAGCTGCGATGGGCTCTGGGGTGGCTGCGACGATGGATGAGGCGGCAAAAACTCGAAAATGGAGAGTGAAATGCATGGATGAACTTTTTAGCTGTACTAGAAGGATTGGGGCGGAAAGCTAGCTGAGCCTGGGACACTTTCCTACTAGTGAACATAAATGAGAGAAACCTTGCTTTTCTGAAGTATTTCTGCTGTGTGGCTGACGAGAAAACTCAAGCGGAGGGGGGCCCTTGAACCTAGTCTCCCAAAGCCCGACTCTAAGTTAGAGGAAGATAGTCGTTCCACTAAAATTAGACCTTGAACCGCAACCACGACCATGGTCGGTTTTCCCACGCTACGACAGCTGGGCAAGGTAGTGCACGAACGATAGAAAGCACACAGAACACCACTGGCCCCCCCTAGAACGATTATTAAGTTGACCAAAACACACGAACAATGCCAGACTGGCAAGAACAACCACACTCAGTGACCACGTACTCACGAATTTTTCTACCCAATGTAGACATCCTGAACATACCAAAGACCAACCAAAGACGAGTTGAAACGTGAACCAATCACACAAGCAACACAATTATTCCATGTGACAGTCCACTGTGACGCTGTCCCCTCTTGCGAGATGTTCGC
>Ga0307518_10000085_pt1 | contig 64650 bp, 89 predicted proteins | sample 25_EM_MG_FD_203889 | JGI IMG/M metagenome (GOLD analysis project Ga0307518, IMG submission 203889) | Populus trichocarpa ectomycorrhiza microbial communities from riparian zone in the Pacific Northwest, United States - 25_EM | ecosystem: Host-associated > Plants > Roots > Unclassified | place...
TTTCCTCCATTTTCTGCAAATATTTCCAGCCACTTTGCCGGTAATTATCCATGATAGAATTTGCCTGAAGGGCAGTTGGATCAGTACATATTTTATTAGTCAACCTTAAACCCATACCTTTCTGGCATTTAGGAATTCATCAAACACTGCAGTAGCTGCATCACCAACAATGTTGGCACCTCTGACGTCATCCCAATGGACTCCTGACAGCCTGCGCCAGTTACAGATTGCTGAATAGTGGGCTCTGAGCTACAAATAGTATTAGCATGGCTGGTAAGTTGGTGATAAAGTGTTCTTACAATCCCCCATTTATATTTAATACTTTTCACATCTTTCGGCCTGCCTGGCTTGAGAAAGGGTTGGAGAGCCAGTGCTGCAGCATTGTAGGTAGAGTCCTTGAAGTTTCCTCCATCTCCCCACTGTGAGCGATGTTCATGAAGATAATCGAGAAGTTTGTCGGTTTCGATGGTCGTCCATACGGCCTGTACCAATCCTTTCTGATTGTTGCTAGTTGCTTCCATTTCTTGACCCACAGTTGTAGATATAGACTGAAGGATGGTAACAAGACACTGGAGTTGTTGGCGTATGTGCTGACGATGGGCATCAGCTTGCCGAAGATAACGATCAACTTCAGGGGGGGTCATGGGCAAAGAATATGTTCAACGTGATTCAGTCTCCGAATCAAACTGATGACAATGCCGGAGTTCCAGCCATGAAGAAAACAAGAGCAATCAATGGAAATTGCTAACTTTTCAAGTTTCCGAACAAGCTCTTAGTAAGTGGTCAAGTCTGAGGCAAAGAATGATGTCAAAAGTGAAACCAGTGCATACGATGCATTTGGAAGGCAGCCCGAGCAAACAGTATATATAGCGGGTCTGCAGACGAGGCAAACAGCATAGTTAGAGCCGCTAGGGACAAATAGATACAAACGAAAGCGAGGGATCTCTTTAATATACGAGTAATGATACTTGGAGAGACATGGGTACAACAACAGCGCGCGCGCTAGCGATTTATACACGTTTCTTCATCGATCTACCACTGCTCGACCTCACCGGCTCCGAAAACCCACATGACTCATTACCAATAATAGTAGTGTGTGACGACCGAGAACGGAGATCCTGATAACAACGAGGGGAAACGTATATCCTTGTAGGTCACGCTGAGGCTGGCTAGAATGCTGCCCGTGTTTCTCGCCTAGGAGATATTCCTCGTCCGACAATCGGCCATGTTCTAGTATAACAGACGTGGTTCTCTTTCTTTGTTTCCAGAATGAGACGCTTGAGGGGAATACTGCTCTGCTGGGGTCGTGGGTGGGGGAGCGGCGGCGGCGGTATTGCAGACGACAGAGCAATATCAACGGACACCTTGCTCTTGTCTGCTATCCCCTGAGAAAGATGGTTGAACTCCCGTAGTATGATCAACAGGTCCATCGCAACCACCGACACACTCGTCAAAATCATCTGCGAAAAGAATCCAATACAATCTAAACACCCGTGTCAGTTCGGACCCATCCGCAGGAGTACATACATACCTATCAACACCCCATCATACCCTGGCGCATCAGGCATCGCATTTCGCAACTGTGGAATCACGAGAAGAATAGCGAGTGCCAACACGATATATCTGATCACCAGGGCTGCCTCCTCATGTTTCCGAGCCACAGATACGAAAGCGACAGTAGCATGTGTGAGCATCCAGCTCAGCCCAAACAGGGCCAGTGCAAATGTGCGTGCCTGTCCTGGCCGCTGCACATTCAAATCCATATCTCTGCTTTCCAACCGAGTACCGCCATTCATTGGCGCATTGAATACTTCATAGCTCGCCATATCGCTGCATCCGATCTGGAAACTTGACACTTGGTCGATGGTGGCTAGCTTCTGGATGGGAACGGCTGATCCTGAGATGACTCTATCGCATGTAGGGTTGTCGTGAGGAAGTATGTGTCAAGGGGGGTATAGACGGTCTAGGTGAACATCTAACGTATGGTCACTGTCAAACTGGACGAGGTTCTGAATACTACGTGGAACATGTTATCGATACATTCAATACAGGAAGAGACGATGGTGCGTACGTACTTACGCCGACCCGTCTCGCTGACGAATGGGAGCTGAGAGGGATGGGCTGAACAGAGCTAAGTATACAGTCAGTAGCGCCCCTGTTTGGCAAGGTAAACCTACTTGTCGACATATATCTGGAGATACATAGCGGGCAATCCACAAGAATTGCTCTCGTGAACGCCCGCACTCCCATTCAAGACATATCCATCTCCACATCCCAGAACGGACCATCGAATTCCAACAGACGGTTCATCGACGTCGACGTCGACATTTTCGCCCAAGAGCACAATCTAATTTATTCGTTGGATCGTCACTACCGCCTGGGGCAGAAGATGAAAACGGCATAGTACGTACCCCAGAATTAGTCAAAGCAACTTCATTCAAAATGCTCTTGAAATACGGCTCATCTTCATTGTCTCCCCAAAATGCGCATGACACTGCGAGAATAAAACAAAGAGAAAAGATGAGCGAGACGGACGGAAGCGTGCATCCTGACATCCGGATGATCCCCCCCATGGAGAATGATACAACACCGGAAGGACGAGCCCGCTTGTCAATGGAAGTTGTGCCACCCATAATGGTTTGTAAGAATCGGATGAATGGATTGGAATAACTGTGAGGTCAGTAAAGAAAAGCTAGAAGAAGGTGAGGGAGTTAAGGGTGGGCTACATATGAAGCTTGGAGGTTAGATGTAGGGTTGTTGACGAGCTGATGTCTTAGTTGATAATGCTTGACGTTATGGTCATTGTTGAACCACCCTGATGTAAAGCATGGGAACCGTCAAAAATACGAATTTCCGATAAGTGCATGTAGGTGATACCACTTCCCGGCTACATGCATCGTTTCTTGGCAAGCGCTTGCTTACTATCATACTGCGAAACATCCGACGATTGAGGCTAATAAACATTGACACAGCGAAGAGCCGGAGCGAAGGGTGAACGTTGAACGAGCAACCTCTGGAGCAAATTTGCTAGCGGCGTTACGACAGCCTTGTTATCTCCGAGGAATTCAACTTCAAGTACTTACCACATATATGCCCAAGAAAGGACTTGTGATTATAATTAACGCGCTACGAGCAGAAAGGGGCGTGCTCCAGTCTAGCTTTTTAAAAATCAGCGTTCATAGTGAACGGCTCCCTGGGTAGGGTCCATTGCATCACGGTGCAATGCTTCGTCGGTGGGTGCAACGCAGGGATAATCGTATCACCAATCCGTAACAGCATTAAAGGAGATGTATTCGTAATAGTGGAACATGGAACGCACGTACTCGAATTATTCGTAGAGGTGAACAACGAACACCAAGGTCATGCGTGGAGACAGTGCGGAGGTTACGAGTTGGAGTCGCTACGTTGATCGGAGCAATCTGGTCACTCAGCTTGCCATTCCGCAGGGACCCTAATCATCTATTTACGGATTAAACCACACGTTTGAGTCCGTTGTCCTGCCAAGTAACGAGCGAAGCGAGGCGAAACCTCTCGTAGCACATACCTGTTCAGATTAACGCCGCCTTTCCTATTTGCTTTCTGATTTCAACAGCCCATTCAGGACCTGAATCTCCACCAAAGGTCCCCCTGCATCTCCCTCCGACCCTACCGTGTCTAGTATACGTCGACTCAAGTCAAGACATGCACGAGCTTGTTCGAGCAGACTCGTCCTTGAAATCTCATTGAGGGACCCTATGCTTCCTAAAGTAATGATGGCGTTCCACGCAGTCTTGGCCATTTCCAATGCGTGCATACCTAGACGTTGTCAGTCCTCTCGGCATTGGCGAAGGGAAATGACAGCGTACCAATCTGCGGATAATTCGGAGGATAAATTAACACATAAAACGCCAGCACCGCCAGACCCGCCTCCTGTGCGACTTCCAATGGACCATCGTGCGAAGCATTCCTAAAAAGTTCGCAAAGCTTCGCGAGAAGTGGTTCTTGGAGAATATTTTGCAGTTCTCGTGGAAAAGTGCTAGGATCGGGAGGGGTGTCTGGTAAGCCGATTATTGGATTGTCTGGTGTGACTGCTGGGAAAACATGTCGGCGTAGAGCGGTACAGTGTGCTGAAATGTCTTCGAAATCGATTGGAGGAGGCATTATGCTGTCAAGAGCTCGACAAGAAGCACATGTGCATGTGAAGCCATAGGTGAATTTGAACATTTTCTGGCGCGTTTCTAAGAGGGCAGGATCAACATATGGAATGAGAATCTGCAATTTGGTGTAAGTCAATTATATGATGCGACATGTGGCTCTGTTTACCTCTTCGTCTGGTGAGACATCACGAATCACAACGACAGCCATCTGTACCTCTGCTGCGGGGGTAAAGATATACTTGACAATAGCATTCGGAAGACAGGAGTGGTTGAAGAGCCGGCTTGCAAAAGGAAATATCCCGTGTGCGATAGTCGTGAAATGACTATGAATCGTGAAGTTGTTGTTTCCAAATCGCGAAAACAGCTCGCCAGGATCAGCGCGTGGCTTATAATTCGTCGCAAGTGGACACGTTAGCATGCAAATTCTCTCTGACACTGGTCCCGGTAATAACGACCTAAAAGTATCCACCTCTGTCGTATTAGTCTCCTCCGCGTCCCTCGCTGACAACTCTGCGAGTAAATGGGTAAGGAGCGTCGCGTCGAGCTTTTCGTAAGACTCGAGTTGGGAAAATTGGCGAGATGCGCTGTACTTGTTAATATTCTTGCAATACTTTTTATGCGTGCGCCAGTGCGCGATCTGACCTTGTAATGTTCCATGATAGTAGGAGTGTGGTACATCATGCGTAAATCATGCGTACATTTAGTGTCACAGTACCAATAGGAAATACATCCTGTACATCTTCGGAGAGGATTCTGGTTTGGATCTGGGATGCACAAGCAGAAGTCACATCGGAGGCTCTTTTCAGCTGGGAGTAGAACCTTGCACAAGCAGGGGATGGTGAGGATCGTGGTACCGGCGGATAGCTTGGTTGTTGCGACGGTCTTGTTGCGTGCAGTGGGGTGAGGCTGCAGTGCGAGGTTCTGTGGAACGCACTCGGATGTCATGAAATAAGTCCAAGTATCCACGTGACTGCTTCAGAATCACATCTGATTTTTTTACTTTATGTATCAGGGTCACCGTTGGAAACGCTGAACAAGCGCGTGAGTGATCCTTGGTTCGAGGTTCACGGACTACTCTGATATTCCAGCAGGTGATGATGGGAATTATCCAATGTACAGAAGGCGGAAGACCAGACACTATTCTCGAGAACAACCCTTTTGTCCCTCCTCCAACCAGCTCATGTCCAATCAGTCGTCTTCCTCCGGAGCTCCTTTCTCTCGTTTTTGAACATGGGGTTTCGACCAACGATGACCCATATGACGATGATGAAGTAACTGCCCAGTTTTGGAACGATTTTGGAGATGTCCAGGACGAACATAGGACAGAGGATAGGGATGGAGACTTGGACTCGGAATTAGATTCGGACTCGGACTCGGATCCCGAATCAGAGGAGTCAGATTCATCTGAATCCCTCGATTTTGAGGACTGGCCTCCATTCGAAATTCTCGTATCCCACGTTTGCAAACATTGGCGCACTGTCGCCCTCGAAACTCCTTCACTCTGGACAACGATCGACGTATCTTGCGATGAACGTCCTCCATACGAGCGTGTTGCCACTTATCTGGAACGCAGCAAGAGTCTTCCTCTGAGCATTCGCATCGATTGCGAGCCACCCGACGACGATTTCTACGTAAACGATGAAGAAGAACCTCGACCACCCTCTGTTGCTGAACTCTGGGAACTTCTCGAACTCCTGATTCCCCATGTTCCGAGATGGGGATTTGTGAGGATGGATGCCGCCTCTTATGAGCACATGTATACTTTCCTCGAGGCCGTTTCCGCACAATCTATTCCTCCGGCTGCGCAACTCCAAAGGTTGCAGCTATATCATCACGAAGACATGGAAACGGATGAAGTAACTACATTTGCAAAGCCAGATTTATTGAGTCACTTCACGCTTTTCGGTGGTTCTGCTCCGTGTCTACGAAGCGTTGCTTTATGGGGCGTGCACGTTAACTGGAGTCAAGCTTGGCTGCAGTCCGCTTCGAATCTCACAGAACTTGAACTCGCATACCATTCAGAAGATGTTCGTCCCACTTGGGCGGCATTTTCTTCGATACTTCGCAATGCACCTGCCCTTAAAACACTCAACCTATGTTCATCTGGTCCATCTGGTCCTCCTGTCGGGTGGATAATTGACCCCAGCTCGGTGGATTGGACAGAGGGTATCAATTCCTCTATATTGCTCAACAACCTGTCAGAACTCGTCCTCGCATTTCTTCCTTCATATTATGCTGTTGGGCTTCTCCGCAGGCTCTGCACTCCTGCACTCAAAAAACTGGTTCTTGACTTCGACAGTGGGGAATATGATGATCTTGTTTCCCAGCTAGTGGGGCCAGCTACTCTAATGGCACCCTCCTTCAATGGTCAACCTCGCAATTTACTCAGGTCGCTTGAGAATCTGAAGCTCGCTGGCCTTCCTTGTAGCCCCAACAACGTGGACTTGCTTTATGATGAATTAGTTAATCTTAAGACACTCCATTTATCAATGACACACCTCCCACGGCGATTCCTCGAGGCCCTCCTCTTCCCATCGTGCACTGTCCTTCCTGCGTTGGAGACTATATATATATCTGACGTTGATGGCGAAGAACTTCGATTATTGGTCACCCAGAGAAAAGATTGGGGACTACCGCTGAAAACAGTTTACACGGAGGAATCTCCAGATATAGACCCAGACGATGTGGCGTGGCTGAGAGCTAATCTGGACAAGTTCGAGTTTTTCGAGGGGAGTGATGATGAAGAAATAGACGTGATAGACATTGCCGCTGAGGGTGATGATGATGACGATTGGTCCGATGTGAGTGAGTAAATACATGTAGGTGAGTCGTTCAATTTTGTGGAAATCATCGGTGGCCTGACTTCGTCTCGCTTCAGTAACTTTGTATTTGCTGTGTGCTAGCACCGAATTTCAGATCGTAGATGACACCTTGATAGGTGAATGAGAGCCACTAAGTGAACAGGTATGTATTCAAGCAGCACCGAGTGCCGTTTCACTCTCCTGCAAACCGACAGCGTTAATTTTAGTTGATGGTTATCATTGTAAATGGAAATCACTCTGAATAAAACTGGTAAGCTGCAGTCATGGCGGGACATATCAATGACGAGGGACAGCGCCAGAGACAAATCGATGATAGTCAGTACTTTTTCGATCGCATGGCTCCTGCAACCACCCAACCTGTTCTCAGGCATCGCGTCATATCCATTAGTAGCACGTTCGGATGAAAATGGAATCTCGAGATTCCTCAGGAGCAGAGGGTTATTGGTTCGCACTGTGCAGCTGTTCAGGTACAATTCTTTTCAGGTGTCTTTCCCGCATAGAGGGAAGTGCTGATTTCGCACACATGCGCCGCTATACAGACCCCAGCCTTCCCTCTCCATTTGGCGGCTATAAACGAGTTGCTCGCGATTGAAAATACAGATATGCGAAAACGCAAGGTTCCGGCAGGTGTTGCTTGCGTCGATTGTAATGAAATTCAAGATGCAGATTGTCCTGAAAGGTGATGCATGAATGCCTATATGTATTTCAACGTGACCTGCTGTTGAATGTAATGCAACGAATGCATCTATCAGATCTGAAAGAGCCCATCCATTTTATGTCGGCCAAAGTAAAGCGCACGTTATGTTTGTAATGGCCATTTTTTTCCGATGGTCCTCATGGGTGCGCTTGATGTAGTTGCGGTTGTGACTGGCATATAGCGAGGTAATACTTCTCATTTGAATGCGGACGTGACACGACGGTTGATTCTTTCATAGACATGTTGCCACTAAATGCTGCCCTAGGGTCGATTGTCACATTCATCTTCCTTGCCTCCATCTTTTACAACGTGGACTCGAGTTCCCCTCCCGTACTAGGTCAGGATATTTAGACACGTTCAATCACTTGCGCGCACCGTTTCTCGTTCAGAATATCAATACTGTCTGTTGGCCGGCTTGTCACGATCTCTCATCGGGCCCTCGGGTACATCCGATGCTGACAGGACGTCTTGCCAACGATGCATTTTGCGCAAGTATCAAGGCGCACTGATCGCGTGGAGTATCTGGAGGACTTAAAGCAGATTCCGGTGGTACATCTCCGAGGCCTTAAAAATGGTGCGCAATGAAATTACTGTAATGCCGTTCTACATTTCGTTGGCCGCCTTTGACGTAGTTGGTGACCGTACGCGCGTGGCATTCCAGTTTCAGAGGTGCCGTCGCAAATGTCCTTGCGGCCATTTCCAATCACCTTCACAAGCAGAGAGACCCTTATACAAGACTTACCACCGTCGTGAATTCCTCTGGGACTGGCAAGTTGCATAATGTCTGAACGAAAATCATTACAATTCCCCTTTGTTTGGGTGGAGACGGGAACCAATGTCTCATGTTCCGCTCTCTCTTTCATTTGGCGTGCTTAGAATTAACTTCCTATCCAGCTGATACCTTGCTAATACATCATTACCCTCGTGGTTGAACGGGAGTTGGTTAGTTGTGACCCCATTGACACCGTGCCTGGGGCGGGTTAAAGATAAGTTGTGTGTCACTTCATTATGTACTCGGACATCCTCTCATGTGCACATGCCAGCCCTTCAATCCAGCCTTCGCTCTTGTAGTTTATTCTTCTCTTCTGTCCACTCATGTATGCTGCCTATTGCACCCTTGTGCAGGCGCAGACAGCTTTCGAGTTCTTATCAACCATTCTGCAAGCCAGGGCAATATGATTTCGCCACGCTTGACATTGGCGCGCTCCAATCAAAAGCGGATGAATTGGGGGGGGGAAGCAGAAACCCCAGATGGAAATACAACAGGACGCACTTGAAAAACCGCGGGAAAGGGTTAGGCAAAACACCAGATGGCCAAGATCTGAATCTGATGGACGGCTTGGAGGTAGATGTCCGACTTGAAAGCACATATGTGGAAGCAAAGATGCTGAACGTGGGACAATGTTGGGTATCTATAGACTCGGTCATGTGGAAGTACTGGTGCGGGGGTGCAGATTACATTGGAGTCGGGCCGTATGTTATGGATATCCATGACGAGATGTACAAGAACTGCTACTGGATGAGCATTGTGGCTGCCATTGCGACGCATGCCATGGCGACATAAGGAGAGAGACGCTCGCCTGTGGAGAGGTGAGGATAGGAGAAGCGAGCCAGTGAGAATCGTACCTATGCGGGCTGACATGAAGAAAAGCCCAAGGAACCTGCAAGGGTGTTAGAAGATGAACGGACAAGAAAGAGAGCACAGACCCTTGCTTGTTTCTGTCGATGAGACGAGGAGCGACGGCACGGACATACGCGCACGTACAGATCATGAGCAGAATCACTCGCAGCAGTGACTGGAAGTTGAACAGCGCCGACTGGGACATCCAGTGAGTGGGACTTGGCTTGCTGCATGGGCAACACTCACCATCGTCCGTCGTGACTGGTCCAGGTTGAATTCGATGACCTAAATAGGCAATTCCACACATACTTCTTTCCTCTCCTTCCAACATGCCAGTCGGCATTGAGGCATGGTTGGTTCAAGTTCCACCAGTGACACGGGCATGGCTCTTGCTTTCGGTAGCAACAACGCTGGCAGTGGTAATGTGGGTCCGTACAGTTGGAGTTTTTGTGCTGACCAGCGCCGCAGCAATGCCAGGTCGTAACACCACTGCAGCTCTACTTCTCATTCAAGTCTGCATTCACTAACACTCAGGTGTGTAAGTATCGTAATTGGGATATCGAGTGCTCAAAGTTGTCAGCTATGGCGTATACTCACGACCTTCTTTTACTTTGGACCGTTCTCCCTCGATTTCGTATTCCACTTGTTCTTCTTGTGAGTATGGCGTATACACGGGTGTAATCTATCGCTCACAGACACACAAGCATGCGATACAGTCGAATGCTGGAAGAATCATCTTTCGCGAACAAGAAAGCAGACTATTTTTGGCTGCTCTTGCTTTCGTCCGTGATGCTACTCGTATGTCGTATTCCTTCCCTTGAACGCTCATCATCGATCACCATCATAGGCCTTATCTCCGCTTTTTAACCTCCCCTTCCTTTCCTCCTCACTCGCATTCGTGCCCATCTACGTATGGTCTAGACGACATCCATCCACGCCGATCTCGCTCTTCGGCGTCTTCACCATATCAGCACCGTATCTCCCTCTCGCTCTCGTTGCATTTTCATGGGTGATCAGCGGTACATGGAAAGCGGCTGCTGGGGACTTGATTGGGTGTGCTGTGGGCCATATAGGGTGGTTCTTGCGGGATGTATGGACGAGGGAAATGGCGGGTGGATATACCTTCTTGAGCGAGGCGCCAGACCCGTTGTGAGTGTGCTTTGTTGCGTGTTTTCTTGTGCTGACTTGGATCGTGGTGATAGGAAACGGCTATTTGGTGATATCTAGTTGTACAATTTGTATCTATACTTACCAGTATCCGTACACATAGTATTACTTGCTTGTGCCAGGGTGTCGGAGGTCCCGTTGCAATGCCAAATTCATACCCGTTTCATGTTTTATCCGCCAACATTCAACAAACCTCGAATTCACTCGCATCCACACCTTGAAGGTCGTCGACTCACTTTCCTTTCATTTCCTGTTTTCCTATCGAGTATTGTCCCTTTTCTTCACTGTGAATAATATCACTGTTACCTCCGATATGTCTGGCGCCTCTCTGTCCCCGCCTCCCCCAGAGGACTCAGAGTTCTATGACGTCCATGAACAGGGCATTCCTGTTATGTCCCCCGATACTCCTGTTTCACGATCTCTGTCTACCTCGTCACCTTTGACGCGCACAGTCGCGATTCTCAAGACCCATGCGTTGCAGGACCGGCTGGATATCGAACCACGTCTTCTCGAGGCTAACTTTGAAGTGAGTGCCGTTCAGTACAATCGTACCTCGTCCTGACTCTCGTGGCTAACGTTTTGGCACAGGTCGTCAAGGAACGTCGTATGGTGTTTGATACAGAAACGGACCCAGACACACTGTATGAATTATTCGGAGACGACGCACGATTCCTGGGCGAGTGAGTCCGTATCCCTTTCTCAATCGCGCATACACTCAACACCCACACCCTGTACTTCTTTGCAGCGGCCCTGTATGGGTATACGTCCTCGAACGCAGACGCGCCGTTCCTGTCCTTTTGTCACTTCTCCCTTCCCTCTGTGACGCACTTATCGCCTCGAAAACGGATGCACATGCCGAAATGCAGATCGCAGCGCTATTTGTGTCGAGTCCACCCTTTCCGACCACGGACCTTCCATCTCTGGACGGGCCGGAGTTTGACTGCGGTTCCATCCGATCCGTCAATTCGGGGGTGCTCGAAGCTCTTCAGCTGGGTCTTGAGACGCAGTTTATGGTGCCCCAGCATCACGCCCATCAACAGGACGCGGGTGTGGACTTGGCTGGGGCACGCATGCCAGGGTTCACCACCCGTGCATCGCTCAGTGACCGCACATCCAACTCTTCATCGTCAAATAAGCCTAACTTCCGCGCACGCCCCCTTCCCAAGACGCACGTCTCCCCTGACATAAAACCCCGTCTCACCAAAGCCGCACTGCTCCGTCAAGGTCTTGCCGCAGACGGTGTTACCAAAGCGACGGCCTCACGTATGAGCATGGGCACAGCCAGTACAGGACGCATTCCCCCGCTTCGCAAAGACAAGGAGAACGGAAAAGCGGAGGAGGAAAAGCGGGTGAAGGAACGAGACCGCGCGAGGAAGACGTTTACGGGTGTACCCGGACATAAGAGAGCTGAGACGATTGGCGTGGCATCGACTGCTCCCCCGGCGATTGCGCCTCGGTTAACGAAGGCTGCTGCATTGAGGCTGGGATTGGAGAGGCCTGCTACGCCACCTGGGAAGAAGAGGGTGAAGGCAGGTGTGTCCCCGAGAAATAGTGTGGGTTGTAAGAGTAAACCGAAGGTGCCTGCTCCTGCCCCGCGCGGGGGTGGGTCTGTACCGAGTTCGGAGGCTGGCGACGTCTCAGGCGACGGTGTCGGCGAGAGTTCCGTGGGCGGGGATGGAGACGGTGATGAGACAGAGACGGAGAGACGCAAGGCCGTGTTCAAGGGTGTGCCTGGACATAAACGCCGCGAAACGATTTCAGTACCAAGTACGAGCCGTCCGCCGAGTATTACACCGCGCGTCAACAGGAGTACCGTGCTTAGAAAGGAGGGTGCGCCCCCGCCCAGCAGTTTTATGTGTAAGCGACCCTCGCTTCTTGCACGCCGCTACAGTACTAATATTTGCTGTCCACGCAGTCCGCACGCCCACTGTGCCCACTACGCCTGGTTCTGGACCAGGTCACATGCGTAGTTCTTCTGCACTCAGTGCGTATGGTAATGTTGGGTCTGGGGCATCGACAAGGTCAAGATCTAGCTCTGTTGCACCTGGTTCCCGGGCATCGTCACGCATGTCCTACGTTGCACCTCCCTTGTTCACCAACCGCACTAGCACAGGCAAAGGCACGAGCATGGGAACAAGGGCTGGAACGGCGTCTTCCAGTGAATACGATGTGCAGACGAGCGACGGCAGCTCTCCCCCTCCGACCGCGACACGTGCGCGCCGCCCGAGTAGCCTCCAGGCACCTATGATCGTTCCGCGGGCAAACAAGAGTGCGATGTTGCGTGTGCAGAAGCAAGCGAACGATACTGCCAGACCGAAGAGCCCGTATGCGAATGCGTCGAAACGGTAGCTGTGCACTGAGGACCAAGTTTTATAGCGAGGTGTGAATGATTCTTTGTATACATATTTTTGTTTCATATGTGTGTTCTTTTGGTATATACATATGTATCCCTCTCTCTGTAGCTAATCTTTTGTATGGCTGGGCCTTGCGGGACAAGGCGGTTTTTTTTTCTTGTACCCCATGGACTGGATTGTCGTTGTCACGTGCTTTGACACCAACGCAAAATTGCAGTTTCTATGTTCGTCGTCGGCTTCAACGATGCTCGCGACAACGTGCAGGTCTTGTCGTCGTCTCGGTTTACGCTGTCTGACCACAGAGTCGGCAGCACACACGCCCATTCCACCACCACCACTCCCTCCGCAGCAAAAGCCAGACACCAGTTTGAAGCACCGTGCTTCTGCTTCGCATCTGTATCCTCGTCCACGCACGCACACGCGTCACAACCCAGCTGTCACATCCAACCACCGTGGCGCACTACCCAAATTACCAGCTGCTTTTGGAAGAAACCAGCTCCTCCCAGTTTCTAATTCAACACGGGCACTACTCGAGCAGATCGTAGGGTCGTTCGAGGCACCAATCAGGTATGCATTTGCGTATGGATCTGGGGTATTTGAGCAGGCGGGGTATGGTTCTCCAGGGGAGGGCTCTGGGGCGCACCAGGGAGCACAGGACAGGCCGATGCTAGACTTTGTGTTCGCTGTGAACCATCCCGATCATTGGCACTCCATCAACATGCACCAGTTCCCCGGGCACTACCCGCTGCATGCGCGTATGCTGGGATCGTCGTTCGTTACGAGGATGCAGGGGCTCGGTCCAGGATTGTGGTTCAATACATTCGTGCCGATGTGCGGTGCAGTGAGTGGTTGCTCGCTTCACACACCTCATTACATGCTACTAACGCCTTCCACGTTAGACGATCAAGTACGGCGTGACAGATGTAGACACCCTCTGTGCGGACCTCCTCAACTGGCGCACGCTCTATCTCGCAGGGCGCATGCACAAGCCTCTTCGGATCATCAAAGATGACGCACGTGTCCGTCTAACGCAACAGGTCAACCTCGCATCCGCGCTGCGCACAGCACTATTAACGCTCCCGGAAACATTCACACCTCGCGAGCTATTCGCACGCATAGCTAGCATAAGCTACGCAGGCGATCCGCGGATGCTGCTTCCTGCTGAGAACAGAGGAAAGATCGGCAATATTGTCACACGCCAGGAAGACCAGTTTCGGGAGCTCTATTGGCGCTTGGCACACGGTCTGCCGGGCGTGCGGTGGCCGGCTGATGCGGGCGTTGTGGAGCAAGATACTAGCCCCCATGCACGCGCTGCTCATTTGAAGAAACTCCCGCAGGGTTTGCTGTGTCGCGTGCATGAGCGTATGGAGGGAAGGGGGCCCGCACGGGAGGCAGATGAGAGTGCATATTGGCTGCGTATTGCAGGGGACGAAACACTGCCGACAACCCTGCACGAAGGTACGCGGAACCACTGTTTTCCCCGGTAATGCATGCTGATGCCTGGTCGACTAGAAATGTGCAAGATCGTGCGATATCCCGCGACAGTGCAGTCTCTCAAGGGCATCGTAGGTGCAGGTGTGACCAAGAGCACGAGATACACTGCAGCCAAAGTGGGCAAGTGGTGGAAAGGCATGCGATATGGCGCGCACTAGCAGTAGCTTTGGACTGTCTTGCATACCATGGATTCATCCCGCTCTACAGACTACAACAGTGACATCAATGTGGAAGGCATGATAATATAAGTCTTGGTGTAGTTATAAGTTATAAGATATTGACATGTAATCATTTGTGCTCTTCTGTGTCGTTAGCTTCCATGGCGCAGACCCTATAACCGACTCCTAGAGTCTGGCTTTGGGAGACTAAGAGCTTGGGATGTTGTAAGTACATACTTGCTGAGGTGGCTCTCGCTACTGGTGGACCTCGCTCATTTTTGAATTGAAATCCAGGGCCGCTAGCACTTCAGTTCTTCCACATCCAGTTCGGACATTCACAATGCCGTTCCCGGCGTGCTCTTAAAAAAATCACCCACTCGACCGTATGATGCTGGCACGGCGTCGTTCTGACCTTGGAAAATCATTTTGGAGGAACAACCTAACCTATCTTGCTCCGAAAATTGCAAACACCATCGTGATCATGGTGAGTACACGTACCGAATCATTATCATGTCAGTGATGCATTTGATGACTTCATTGAAGGTCACAAGGGCGACCTCGCCGAAATTAGCGAGTTGCGCTGGCAAACTATATATACAGACGCTGGCCCCATCTAGACCTGGCCACACCGATGATCCAGTGAGAATCACCACCGAAGGGACTTGAAATGCGAGCCGTCGGCCATACAATAAATCTTTCAATTCGGTATATGTACTACTACTAGTAGTGATCACACACATCGACCAGACTCAGATCATGGGGAGCATTCGACAACGCCGATCAGCGATACAGAGAGAAAAAGATCGAAGAATGATAATCATAGAAAAAGAGTGAGTGAGCGGGGTGGGTCACCGGGCGTGTTCGCAGATTTACAAATGTATGTAGTAGCTGTCCGTGAGTGTCACAGCCGAGGACAAAAGCACCAATGAAGAAAACATAACAACGAAAGGAAAACGAGGGAATGTGCACAATTATATTTATATATATATGCATGGTGCAAGAAAAGGAAACTAGTGATACACAGAACCCAGTCAAGAAAGCAAAGCAAGGAGAGTCGAAACACGTTTTGACGCATGGAGCAGCTCGAGCCGAACGAAATGTTCACCTTGGTCGGTCCAGGATGCGATTGTCGAGGGGCGTGCGTGCGCGCCTGACTCGACTCGCCTGATTCTGGGACCAGTGATCCCCATAGGGCGCGTGACCCGTGAGCCACAGATCCGGGCCACGAAAATGAAATTGAGTCAGGTCAAGAGACGCTGACCGTCGGGGGACGTGGGGGGTTATTGTGAGTGAGAGGAGGGGAAAGGGAAAAAATACCAAACGGCAGCAGCAGCCTGGAACGATGACAAACATAGCTGGGCAGGAAACGTCCTCATACGCCCCCACGCCATCTATACCCTGCGCTGCGGCTTCTCCTCGTGCCTGTTGCATCCCCAGTCGGCCTCTCCACGATCAAGATCGGTGCTGTACCAGACTTGGTATGGGCGTTCGAGCCGCTATCGACGTCGACATTGCCGTCCTCGACACGCATAGACGCAGCCTGCGCATTGAACGTCGAAAACGACACCTCAGGCACTGGCACCGCTCGAGGAGGCGCACTGTCCGACCGCCTTCCGGTGACCGTTACGCGCTGGGCGTCCACCAGCGCACGCAGTTTCTCCACCGCGGCTGACGCACGGGCTGGCGATCGACTCGCACCCGTATCGGTGTACATCACCCCGCACACCGGCGCGTTCGCATCGTCGAGGATATGATCCAGTCCTAAGAGATCTGCGTCCACTCCTCTCGCTTGCTTAGAGCCAGGTCTGCGGCCCCTCTCCTCTTCACCGAAACCAAATAGCGCCGAGCCTTTGCCGCCCGACATGGACGAGCCATTGCTAAGCACAGACTGACTCAGATCGCTGTGCGGCCGGACCGTATGGGTATGGAGAAGATCTCGCAGAGCGGAGTCTGGAGAGAGAAGCTGAACACGAGGGCGGGATACACTTCTACTTGCGCTGCGGGTCGAGAGGGAGGAGCTGGTCGTCGTCGTGATAGACATGTGGGAATGTGATCTCCCCGGCCGTGACCTTGACCTTGATTGTCTGATTGGTCCGAGGTGTGCATCGTCGTTGTCGTCGTCGTCGTCGTCTCCGTAGTAAGAAGTTCGCGCACGCGAACACGACCTTGATACCCTCCGACTTGGATAATCCACCAATTCGAACTCATCGCCATGGTGGTCAGAAGAAGCAAGATCATCATCATCATCGGCTTCTTCGCCTCCCCATCCAATTCCCCAGGCAACCTCATCCACCATGGCGATCGTCCATCTGGATCTCATCGACCGTTCCAAACAGCCTCTCAGGACACGGTCTGCAGCTCGGCATATGCTCCTCGGCATCTCAAACGAGCCTTTTTCGCGATCATACCATGAGCATTCCGTTTGCACACTCGCACACCGCATCGAAAGCAAGTAACACTCACCATGTAATATTTTCATCGTCAGTCTGGGCTCAAACGAATCCGAAAATGGTAGTCTTCCGGTCAGAAGTGCATACAGTAGCACACCAAGCGCCCACATATCATGAGCGGGGTGTGCACGGATGTGCCTAGCGGACGGGGACGGGGAAAGGAGTTCAGGTGCAGCATAGGGCAAGGATCCAGCTGGGAATCCGTGTGTGACGTGGCGAGAGTCGTCACCGACGGGTGTGGATATGCGGTGGCGTCTTGGTCCTTGGTGGTGATGGCGGGCGGCGCGCAAGGACGACATTTTGTGTCTCGTATGTGAGATAGTCGAGTGATGCCGATGAACGCCTGCAGCATCATCCACGTCCGGCTGAGGCTCACCTTCGTCCACCTCTCCGATCTTGCGTGCAAGCCCGAAATCTGCGATACGGCACACGCCCATCTCATCGACGAGTACGTTTTCGAGCTTGATGTCCCTGTGGACATAGCCCGCGACTTCGTGGAGATAGCGCACGCCCCTCACGATCTGTCGAAACATCATCCCAACCTCATCCAGCGGCAGTGCCGGATTGCCATCTCTCCTCAAAATATCATAGAGAGATCCAGCAGGACAATAGAGCATGACGAAGAAATCGGCATAGGACGTATGTTGGACTGTAAATAGAGGTAAGATATGCTCGTGGTTTAGGGATGCCCATATTTGGGTCTCGTGGTCGAGACGACGCTTTGTGAGGCAGGGGTTTTTCTGACGGTCGATTTCAGAGTGCTTGACGATCTTGACGGCGACGATGCCGCCTCCTGCTGGGGACGACGCACGTCTGATGGTGGAGAATCCGCCGTGGCCTATGATGGGGCCGAGGACGTAGCCTGCGACAGACTGGCCTTCGTCATCGGGGAGACGGGCGTGTGTGCTGGGTGGACTGAAGGCGGAGAGAAAGAGCGCGGCGGGCGACAGACCTGGACCGGGGACGGCAGAGTCTGAGGTGGAGCACGGATCACTCGGTAGGTCATGGGCAAGATCCGGTGAGGATGGGGCGTCGCCAGGGATATCGAAAGGGTCGCCCTTGAGTGCGAATGGGTCTGGAGAGGCTCTCCATGAGGGTATGTCGAAAGAGTGACCCTCGGTAGGGGTGGCAGGGGAGTCTGCTATGATTGGATATTTGGGGCGGTAGTCGAATGCAAGACTCATGGAACAGCAGTCGGGGAAGGGTAGGCGGGTCGAGGGAAGTGTATATGTACGTGTTGGGGGGAGGAGGAGGAAGAAGAAGAAAATCGACGGGGGTATATGGGCAGCCTTGGCGTGGGAAGAATCGGAATCGGGTTCACCCTCGATTCTACATAGCACACCCAGTGCACTTGTATTATAGCCTACGACTAGTGACGACGCGATGGGATCTCAAGTATATGTCCGCGGATCCATTGCGTAAGAGAAAAAACAAATGCGTGATATGTAATAAAGAGGGGAACGCGTCTCTGTCGACGCCGGTGAAAAATGAACATGACCAGGCAAGGTGGGAGGGCTCTAACGCACCCAACTGCGCATCACAGCAACAATGCCGCCACTCCCATCCCCGTCACCGCCACAAGCACGCCCACCACACTCCCCGCACCGCCCGCACCACCCCATCTGCGCCTGCTCCCACTCGCACGCCGCGCAAGGGCCTCGAGTTCCCTCTTCTGCGGCTTGGAAGAAGACGCTGACACGTTCCTCAACAGCTGCGTCGGCAGCATATTCGGTGACGTCGACAGTTGCGCCATCGGGGGCAGCGGCGACCCGTCAAACTGGTAAAGCTGCAGCATATACCCCAGCGTCGGATCTTGGTATATGTTCCACTGTACATAAAGTTCCGTATCGTTGTAGTTCTCCACAAAATTGGATATGGCAGCACACGGATCTTGGATCTGTTGGTACCCGTCTCCAAGCGGGACCATCGATATTGAACCGTTGGGCTGGAGCTGGTACGTCCCGTGACACCAGTTCATCACGCCTGTTATACAGTTCGGCGACGAGCCTAGAGAAATGCTCCAATCAATACCGCGACAGTGTGGAAAAAAAAAACGATTCGAACCGTTGCCTTTCATACGATACCGTGCGATCTCGTAGAAGCCGTCACTTGTACTGCAAACACCAACATGGTCAGCATCAAACGATAAACGACACAAGGATAACGCACAATGAATACGACATGCCAGTCGTTTTTGGATATGTAAACGACATGTTGGCTGGCTGTGCAAAGCCCTGCAGGAAAGACGTCAGCGGCGCACAGAGCACGCGGACAAGCAGCAGACGCACATAACCAGTGACGACGTTCTGACTGCCGGATGACCAAGTACCGTAGATATTGGTCACATTATGTATGGCGTCGTATACGACATCCTGGGCGAGGACCGGAACCGTGACAAGGGGGAAAAGACAAAGAAACAATGCAGTCAGCGTCATCACGATCGACGTGGACTGAGGTTCGAGCAATGAAGGAGTGGAAGACAGGAGAGCCGAGGCTGACGGTGTTTGAGGCGTCCAAGGGAGCGAAGTGGTTTCGTTTGTCGCTGTTTGGCTGTTTTTTTTTTGGGGGGGTCTTGGAGCCGTTGTCATGCACCAAATCGAGAAACAGTCATCATTCAGCGACTACACTAATCCTTCTTCAGCTCTCTCCGTACAACAAAGATACGCTCGCCATCTTCTCCTATCGTGAGTTCCTGCGCACCACGCATGCCCTCCAGACCCTCCATACTGCGTCCCTTGGCAAGAATAATATAAATCTCAAGTCCGTCTCCAACCTAGTACACGACGGAGTCAGCCCATGCCAGAAACGAACAATAGATACCACGTGCCTCGATATGCCTCTCCGTCGCACTCGTGAATGAGTCGATGACGATAGCGAGAACAACTTCAAGCGGTAAATGTGTCGGATGGACTGTGCCTGGGGCAGGTAGCTGGTTCTTGAAGTAGATCTACGCAATACAGACCCGAATTGAGTGCTCGCCTGGTACCACCGAACGGTACAGTTACCTGATTATCGAGGAAGGGCTGCACGAGAGACTGTGCGGGGCCCGCTGCACGACACGTTTCGCGCTCGTATGAGCCCACAGGGTCGAACGAGTACACCGCTCCAGTGCCTGCGTAGACACTCGTGTGCATGCTAATACGTCGCAAGAGATAAACACACGTACCGTCTTCCTCGATACCGCCGAGGATGTTGTACACGTAGTAAGGGAAAAACCTGCGACCGTATAGCATCGTCTGGATCATCCGTGCGATTGAGCGAAGAGGCATGTCTTTGGCGTGGGCATGTCTGTACCACTGCACGCCGCCACCATAACGGGAGTGAAAACTATGGCATCTGAGACAGGAAGAAGGTATGTACCTCGAGGCGCTGCTTCACCTTCTTAACAAACATGTTTCCGTCCGCTGCAAACCCATTCACAGCGAGCACCGCACGATCCGTTCTGTTCAGTTCATTCAGTCCGTCACTCGCCTAGCTCTCAGTGCAACGAATCGAAACGAGACGCACAATCTGAACACCTTGGGCGCATACCGCGTCTGAATGTTAAATCCCTCGCTCTGTCGCGTATCACCAGCTACGACACTGAAATCTGCACCTGCGATCGCAAGGATCGTTCCCCCGTTTTCTGTGTACGGGTTGAAAGATCGCTCGGAGGGGCGCGCTGTTGGTTCTACGAGCGGGGACATTGGATGGGACTGGCGTCGAGCGGTGGGGACGCGTAATGGCGATTGGCGGAGTTTGAAGCTTCGTCGGATAACCCTTGTCCAATAGCCGAGTGCACGAACCAATCCTGATAGTATTCGGGTGTAAAAAGGACCCACTGCAAAAAGGGGACTTTGTCTGCGGGACCCAGTCTCGACGTGGCGAGTCTGGGCTCATCATCACGCTCGTTGTAAGAAACCAGATTGTCTATGACTGGGTCGGTGATTACCATTTTCGGACATGGGTCCCTCGCAATTGAGTCCCGTGAGTCCAGCTGGCCCGACGTTCTTTGACCCCGCTCTCGGTGTAACCACTATGAGTACGTGACTCTCCGTGTCCCATCGGTATATCTCCATGAACCTGCTCCTTGCACCAGACCTACAGGCACTAGACGGTCACTTACTCTTTGCGGTCCCAAAGAAAGGCGAGTCCCATCGTGTCAGCAGATAAGCACGGGTACTAGACCGATCAACAGGAAGACTTCACGATAAATGTCTACAGCTGCTCTCTGGTACGCACAGATCTACACCATCCGTTTCAAATCAACCCACCACCCAGCACCACCATACTAGGCGCCGACATCAAGTTCCGGCGGCCCCACCGGCTCGATGTATGTCTGGTCATGAACCATCCGATTGCTCTGCAAGTACCCGTCTCTCTATATAGATATTCAACTCAATCGCTGGTCTCCAACCTAGCATCTTCCTCCCCGCCGCAGACATACCCTCTTTCGTTGGACACGGAAACGTTGATCTGGGCATCACAGGCCATGATGTCATACTCGAGGCACGCATGCAGGATAAGGTGACGGAAGTCCAGCGACTCGGATTCGGAAAATGCTCTCTCCAAGTCCAGGCCCCTGAACATGGATCTATCACAACAGTCGAGGATCTCGCCGGAAAACGCATCGTGACCAGTTTCGAAGTCCTAGCCGGGGAATACTTTAACAAGTTGGATGATCGGCTCAACCTCGTTGGCGATCACAAAACAAAGATAGAGTATGTTGGGGGCAGCGTCGAAGCTGCTTGTGCACTTGGACTGGCAGATGGAATAGGTGCGTCCATTTCATTCTCTCTCCATCTAGACGCTCATACTGGTTGGGATGTTAGTCGACCTAGTAGGTGCGTTTCCACCAAAACCTATGAGCGCCTTTCTGCCCATTTACCTGCGCGCTAGAATCTGGTGAGACCATGCGTGCAGCTGGTCTGCACGCCATCGCAACAGTCCTTGAGACTGAAGCTGTTCTGATCAAATCAAACTCACCCTCTCGCCCCGATTTCACCCCGCTTATCAACATGGTCGCAAGCCGCATTGCCGGCGTCGTAGCCGCCGAGAAATATGCTGTGTGCTCGTACAACGTACACAGGGAGGTTCTTCCAAAAGCAGTACAGATTACTCCAGGTCGAAGGGCGCCCACCGTCAGTGCCCTTGATCAGGAAGGGTGGGTCGCAGTCAATGCCATGGTCTTGAAGAAAGATTGTGCACGGGTCATGGATGATCTCGTCAAGATCGATGCTCAGGATATCCTCATTTTCAACCTGGATAATTGCCGAGTTTGACACGTATTGGATGTATCGAGCTTAGAGTGTATAATGAGGACAAGCTGGTCTGTCCTGGATTTGGACGAGTTGGCAAGGGCCGCCTATCATATTTCTTGTGTACATTCAATTGCTTTACATAAATTTGCCCATGCTGCTAACGCCCACCGAAACACCTATATAACACCTCTATCCATCAAATGCCCCAACCCTCAGTACAGCAACGAAGGTATGTATGAACTGCATCTCTGGCACGACGCATTTTAGACGTAAAGATTCTAGTCCATAACAGCGTTCCATGGCGGATACATACACTCCCGATACCTTCAAAGTGCTGCTAGGCAAGCTGATCAAAACACCCGACCAATTCACCCCAGATGATCTCAAAGTTGCTCTCGAACACCTCCTTGCTCCCGATGCAGCTCTACCACCTCAAATCGGCGCTTTCTTGACTGGGATGCATGTGGGAAAACTGGAGAGACGTCCTGAGAACCTCGCCATCGCTTCCAAAGTTCTGCGATCCCGTGCGGTCGAAGCCGTCGTTGAGGGCGCTGACGAAGAGTTCGTCGTTGACATCGTGGGTACGGGCGGGGACGGCCACGACACGTTCAACGTGAGCACGACAGCTGCCATCGTTGCTGCAGGCGCTGGTGCTCGAGTCGTCAAAGTAAGTCTGACTGAGCTTCATCATGGTGTCGTAGATACTAAGTCACCACTACACCCAGCATGGTAGCCGGGCTTCCACTTCGTCCTCAGGTTCTGCAGATTTACTGCAGTCCTTGGGTTGTGTGTTCGTACCCCCTTCACAAGACACAAGCATCATCCCCCGGATCCCGTTCACGTTCATCCTTGGTCCGCACTACCATCCCTCGCTCGCCATGATCGCCCCGTATCGCAAAGCACTTCCCTTTCGCACCCTCTTCAATGTCGTCGGTCCGCTCATCAATCCTGCACGGCCCCGCGGCATGGTGCTTGGGGTAGCCGAACGTGCGCTCGGCCCCCCGTTCGCCAGCTCCCTGCGCGCCAGCGGCGTCGAACGTGCACTGGTTGTCTGCGGGGCAGAAAACCTGGACGAGATCAGTTGCGCAGGCGATACGTGGGCATGGGAACTCAAAGATGGGGAAATTACAGAGACGAAACTGCACCCCGCACTGTTCGGACTGGACGTGCATCCGCTCAAAGCGGTGTCGGGCGGGACTCCACCGGAGAACGCGGAGACGTTCAAGGCACTGTTGACGTCTGGAAATGATATCCCGCACAGTTTGACCCCCATCTTGGACTTTGTTTTGTTGAACGCGGCCGCGCTTTTGGTTGTTGCCGGTCTGGCGGCAGGTTATAAGGACGGGGTGCGTCTCGCGATGGAGAGCGTCACGTCAGGCGCTGCGTGGAAAGCACTGACAACGTTTCGTGACGCTGGCAAGCCCCGCGATCAGCGGATTTAACTCCAACAGATGATGCACTATCGTGATACAAGTAGAGCGGCAGTATTACATAAAGGTGGAGGTAGCGTACGTCGTTTGGATGTGCAGGCCAATGAATACCTCGTATGTATGTAGTTGTGAAGATGTCATACCCAAAGCGGGAAGCTCTCCCCACTTTCGCCAAGCAGTCCCTCAAAGGTTCCCGAATGCGGTTCAGCTTACCCTGCTACGTCCGCTACTGGCACTGGCAGCACCTCGCCCTTGCCGTCCACGGGGGAGGGGGAGGGGGGGGGGGGGGTTTGATAACAGCAACGACCTCCCCCCAACAGTGACCAGTGAATATGTATGTTGATCCGCGTTTTAGGGCAGCTTATTTCAACTCAGGTTGCAAAGGAGAAGTTAAGTATTGGAACTAGGACAGCAATGATCGATGCCCCCCACTTTAGCAGCTTCGGCTTTTTGCCCTCTCCAATAATTTCGCTATAGTGCTGCGTTTCCCCAAAGCCATTTCAATTCGGGCTCTTCCAAGCCAGATGTCGCTGCGAATTCCAACTTTCCGGTGCTTTCGGTGAGCTGTACAACCCCACCTGACGATCTCTTCGTACGGCCTTTACTACTAGCTAAAATTGCCAACCGTTGATCTCTAAGCATGCAGCTGCTCTCTCGGATTCTTAGCATTGACTCGGCGAGGCTAACTCGTGCACATGTCCACTTTTCAAAATCACTCAACGTAACGTACGTACGAGCGAGTTTTATGGTAAGCACGAGGATCAACTTCTGTGCTACAGCTTTACTAATAGCGGAGAATAACAGAATCCCCCCGCACTGGATCAATCTGGCAGCTCGATCATCACCGGAGAGTTTTCTCATATTACGTTTGATAAATCATCACGGCCGTTGGCCAGTGTCCTGGTGACCAGGTGTAAGCCTATCGGGATGTTGCTAATCACATCCCTTGGAGGTCTAGTCCGAGGAGGAGAACTCGTGCTACCATCGATCTTTCTGATTGTGACACTAGCTAGACGTTCTGGCTTTTGACTCGACCCGTAAATTCCTCACGAATTCCCACAGCCCTTGACGAAGCCACGCCAGATCAGATAAGGTCACTTTTGCACATTGAGTTGGATGACCCTGTGCTGTGCTCAGCATTCTGGCCACTCAGGTGCCAGTGTCTCCTGCTATGATGAGCTTAGTCCCTCTTCCTGGAGACGCCCACATTACGTTTCCAGATCTCCCACCACAAGCCGTGATCCCAAGTTCTAGACAAAATACGCTATCACCGAGTCGCTCGTGGCACAGCAGCTTTTATCAATACCGCATCAACTTATTTGTCTCACTTCCAGACGGCTGATCAGTGGGCCCCCGAGTTGTTCTTCACGTGAGTGGGAAGACGAATCTCCATGAACAAGAAGCTACCTGCACTCACTGAGCATTAGCCCATACTTGTGCCTTTTGCGGGCGGTCTCATCAATATCTACATCGTATTGGTACCACCTTCCTAGACTGTTGTACATTCCACACTTCAAAACGTAGTGGTCGCCGCTGGTGCGGTCAATGTCTTGGCTGATATTGCTTGCTCACCTAAATTCTATGCTTCGTATTCAAGTTAGTACGTTCACGTTGCTAGTTTGTCTCGCTCGCAAATTTCATCATTGAGTGGAGTTACGACGTTTGAATGTTCATCTTGTGCAGTCTGGTTGGTAAGAGCACTGTGCAATCCTGGGCAGGATTCAATCGACTGTACGATGGCCCTCCCCCCATTGAGTGTCCAAAGCGTAAGGAATGGAGAAAGGCGCACTGTGAAGCGAGCGGGGGAAGCATATTTCTCCAGATGAATCTGACCACAACCATACCACGGGGGCAATTAAAACTCAGAAAGTCGGAAAAAGGAACGGTCCAGGTAAAAATTCCACCATGTCTGCGATTCAAAAGAAGGCCCAGCAGATGGACCTTTGAGTCAAAGTCGGATCTCAATAAATCATTTCACGGGTACTCATTCATTGATAACACCGTAACCAATCACAGCACGCGCTGCGATTGACTTGTGGAGCAAGTGTCGATGATAGCGGAAGGAGCATCGAATCTTTGACGTGATAAACGAATAAAATTGTGGTCTAATACTCCGAGTTGGCCATCGTGGCAGTGCCTGTCAAAGTGTCAGTGCTCATAGATAAGGTAATTGTGACCGCGTTTCTTTAAGGTCGTTTCGATCAAAAAAGTTTGTCTCGAAGAAGCTAGCCTTTGAGGTCATATGCGATATGGGCGGGTGTACTGAAAAATAATAAGGAGAACCAATTTGCGTACCTCTGGTTGGCAGCTAGATCGGGACGAAACTGGCTGACTCTTGCTCAGAACGTAGGTCAGGTTAAGCATGTCTGGAAGCGGGTTGTAAGGCAGATTGCAACAGATCAGCCCAACGCCACCGCAAACTGGAAAGACCGTCGAAGACATGAGCGTTGCACGAACAATGCAGCGCTAGCACATGGTTAGCTCGTTTCTCGGATTAGTTCGGCAAACGGCGTATCAAAGCTATCGCTACAAGTGCGATATTGGTGCCTATATGTATGAGCGGAGGGCGATCGTCGAAGGACAATTGGTCACTACCGCCATCACGGAGAGACTCGAAGTTGCCGTCGCAATGAGGCCATTGCCAGGATTCTTAAGTGACCGGTAAGGAATGGAGAGAGTAACAGAACCAACTACCTGACGCGATCAACGGGATAGCACCCCTTCAGCAAAACCGGCCAAATTCGCGTCGTGGAACGAACTTGTAAGCTGCTGCTGAGGAGGGAATCGGATAATTGTCCCATCATATGACCAGAGATCGTGACAGTAAAGCCGACGCGATGCCACGCAACACCGATCATAACAGAAGCCAGCACAGTGGACACGCAAGCATACAGCAACAAGTGAGATGGCATGCCAACTACTCGTGTATCCGTAATACCTCGATATGTGCCACAAACGTTGCTGGTGTATGAATGAAACGGTCCAAATCCTTGGAACCCACCGCGCATTAAGACTGGCACATAATACCACCGGCAGAAAAACATAAGGCGGAGACCGATGAATCCATAGGAAGGAGACCGTGGGAAATGGGTACCTACCAACTGTAACTGGACAAAGAAGCTGAACGTTGTAACCTGTAATTGGTGGCACTGAAAACCATGTACTTGCCAAATATGGCATCTGGCGCCTTCTAATATCAGCCAATTGCGGGGTTGTAAAAAAAAACACAAACTTTCGTTTTGTTGTGGTATTTTCTCCATTACACGCGCTAAAAAGTGGAACGGCGTCATTTGTACCCCCCTTTCATGCGTATGGTTTCACAGAAATTTAACTTCGGGAATCTAGCTGCATCCTCTTTTCGTCCCCTTGTCTGAAGGATACCATTTCGGTGATTGTCGCCATTATCACATGTTGTTCCCGGAGCCAGCGTGGCGCCATATTCAAGTGAACTGCCTCTTGGCAAAAGCTTTGTGTCACTTTCGGGCATGCCAGTCGGAGTTCCAGAGTAAGGAATTCGAAACGAAATCACTGAACTGTGGGCATTGATATGGGTGCAGCAGGCGTGGTGTGGGGGGGTGGGCCATCATAACTATTACGGAGGGGGCCATTGGAGATCCCTTTTCCAAAGGATCTGTGGAGTAATGGCGTAAAACCGGATGTTGCCGGCCAGGAAGCGGCAGGGGCATATATTGTGACACGAATAAATCCGGGGAAATTTGATGTTAAATATCGCTATCCAAGTGCGTGCCTTCTTCCTGTCATTAATTAGCCGCTAACCAGAAACTGTAATTTCACCGCATCGATATCGCGAGGTTGGCAAGTCGAATCTCTGCGCTCTGGTATAATATCCTTGCTGTGGTATATCACCCATTTCTTGTTGCCCTTTGAACCAACACAGGATATTGCCTGTCCCTGTGGTATGACAATGGTCAGTGGGTGACGTCCCTGGATTTTTGGCCGCTGAAATGGATCAACGTGGTCCCACATATATAAGTTATGATGGCGAACGAACACATGGCATGGAACGTCCTAGTTGATCCCCTTTCGACACTTTGGCAATTTGGGCGCTGACACCAAATATGTGCGGGTACAAATGGTATTTCTTCTCGCCACTTGCTAGAGCTTGCTGATAAACGTGTGTGCATTCTGGGTCGTTTACCGTCCGCGTATGATCTTGTCTGTCTCTGCTCCACAACTGCCTTGAATCAAGGGAAACGCGTGTTTCATCTAGGTTGGACAATGTGTCCAAAGAAAGGGTGAAATAATAGATCATACAAGGGTTTACAATAGTAGGGATTTCGATCATCGCACCATCTATTCACACTGTCATTTTGGAGCTTCTATAGAAGACGTGGTTAAGATCCAACAGGAAGTGAACCACTCTGGGAAATGAGGCGATCGCCTTGAGCTTCCATGTGAATGGGTAGCTTTGCAGCCTTGTCTGAGAAACAGGCGCGAAATCGGTACCCTGACCAACCAGATGATTGTTCTGTCTTCGTTAGAATGGATCAATGTGGAAAGTTCCAGTGCCTGACTTTACTTTGTGCATTTAAGTTCTGGAGCCGATGCAGTGACGCGAAAGGATGTGGGTCTAATATGATCATCGGCCCGCTCAGATCTCGGACCGTTGCGTCTTCGTCTTGGAAGCCAAATTTGTCCGTCCCCCCCCTTCCGGATGGTTTGCACTCTTCTGCAGTGGGTTCAATTGATCGATCAAATATAGCCGGTTTAGTTGTACGGTACAAACGAGTTGCAAGGGGCTTTCGGGCCAATGCACCCGCATTTGCTGGATGATAAGCAGGAAGACATTGCTGCCCCGCATAATATAAAATGTTGATGGCAAGCTGCAGGAGGTCAACCACACTCACCCACTGTTGTCAACCATACACCTGGCTTGGCTGCTAACTTTCTATTCACTTGCATGTGCACCCCCTCAGTTATTGTTGAGTGGATGGTGGTGTCACTCCGCTTCTACTATTTGCTATGAATCCAAGTCCTCACGTGGCACTTTCCATTTGAATTTGGCACTGTCATGACTTGGTTCATAGCCAAAATAGTAGGGTGGAGTGTCCCACTTACTCTCAGAATAGCTGGTGCTCGTTCATGCATTTTGGCGTCTCTGCTCAGTTTGCCCCTTCACTTCTCTTACAATCACGTTGTCTCACCAGACTATTCAAGGCGGCGCTGGTACTCTCACGTTATGTTGATAATTATGACCTCAGCTCTAATGCCCGACAGGGATGCTTTCACTGCCTTGTCGACTGTGACTGTTTCCTGGATATCGTCGCCCTCCACCAGGGGGGGTTGGGGTCAATCTGGCACCACTTCCGTCATCCCCGTCATTTTTGCTAATCCAGTTCCCATTTGCAAGTATCTTTGATTTGTGCCCTCGGGACTCGCCTGCTATTTCAGACCACCCCCGCTGCATCGTACGCGCCTTTGACGGTCAACATGTCCTTTAGATGGAGGACTCGTTATGCGAAGCAGCAACATCATATGCGATAGCTGATCTCTTGTCAAAATCACAGAATGGGTGCACATTTTTACATTGCGATCCCATCGCCTTCGACATCTTGAATCTGGTACGAGGAGTCCATGAGGAGGTGTTTGTGACAATCACGTCACCCAGCTAGCTTAGAAGCCCAGTAATAGAGTAGAATCCCGTCCAATAGTTTCGAATCGATTAAGGGTAGTACAGTGCATTGTTCGCGAAAGGATATGGTGAAAGGATATCGGATCAGGGAAAATACGCGGGATATACTGTTGTTTTTGTCACTTCAACAGTTCATCAATGATTCTCTCGTCCGATATGTTCGCTACATTGGATCCCCGGTAGTTTAACCTTCGCAGAACGTCTATCTGTGAGTAGAGCACAATATGGAATAATCAATATCTGGGATGATCGGTTTGGGGACCGGTACGTACGACTTTCGAACGCTCAAACCCAAGGCCTTCAAACTGGGATACATGGGCCTTCTCGAGACCTGCTATAGCTGCATCGTCTCGCTCAGGCTCTTTCACAGTAGTTTTCCCTCGAGATCCAAGACCTCCAGCATAAATCTGTGTCCAGTACCGTGCAGTCTCCTCAAAACTGCGCTTGCTTGTCGTGTAATGTTTAGCTACTTCAGCGTCCTGAGGGTCGTTTGGTTCTGGGGAGCAGAGAAGGGACTGCAATGATATCAGGGTTGATTTGAGGGTCAGGACAGGGGACCATGCATCCTTCAAAATATCGAGACAGATGGCGCCAGATGCCGATGATATATTGGGATGGTACACCTTAGTGATAAATTTCATCTTCACCGGCTGAAATGGATAAGCGTCTGGGATCACGATATCCTGAGATGGGGGTCAATTATCCGCGTCTAACTAGAATGCGATCAAGGAACATACTATTTCGAAGAGGCCGCCCTCGTATGGAGTGTCGCTAGGGCCTGGAAACGAGCCTTTCAAATGGAAAGGAGATGAATCCACGAGCTCAATCTTGATACTAGACGATTTGTCGTTTTTGCAGTCTATGAGTATGATCAGCCTAGTACGGAGATGCGTCCTCGTTAGACACCATACCTGCAATTTCCTTATTCACCCGACGCAATCGAGCATCCATTGTACAAGTTGAAATAATAGTCTAGAGTAGCTGATGTCTCTGAAAGAGTTCACAGAAGTGGGATAAGAAATGCTTGCCCCGAAGTAAAATCTTGTGGGTCACGTGACAATCGATTAACCCCTATTGATCGCAGCACATGCAACGAGTTTTTTGAACAGTTTATCGAAAAAAACTTGGGATTTCGCATCGATTTTTCTAGTACGGTATATCAATCGCTGGGTTGCACATACAGCAGAACGCACTGTAATCCTTGTCGTCATATGTGATGACTCAGGCGATTGTAATTACATAATCAGCATGCTCAAAGCCTTTTAGATTATTGTGTGTACCACCACCAACCACCGCTGTGCGCTATACGCCACCACCATCATGCCTTCTGAATTGCCAATGCGAAAAAGGATGGAGCAATTCATCAACGAGTTGCAAACACAGATCGTAACTGAGCTGGAGCGGCTTGACGAGGCAGCTCCCAAGTTTCGAAGGGATGCATGGACCAGACCACAGGGAGGAATGGGCCTGTCTTGTATCTTTTCCTGTCCAATTGAGGAACACCAGGGCACTTCCAACTTTGAGAATGTCCTAGAGAAGGCAGGAGTGAATATTTCCGTCGTACACGGCATGCTCCCTCCCTCTGCTATCAAAGAGATGCGAGCCGATCACTCATCCATCCCTTACGATGGAAAGACCAGTCTTCCCTTCTTTGCTGCGGGCATCAGTCTTGTTATACACCCCAAAAATCCCTTCGTGCCTACTGTGCATGCCAATTACCGCTACTTCGAAATCACGGAACAGGTCGCAGAGGGGGAAGAGTGCCCAGGCAAGCTCGTCGCCTGGTGGTTTGGGGGAGGCTCTGACCTAACTCCAACATATCTCGACGAAACCGAGGCGAAACACTTTCACCAGACTCTAAAGAGCGCTTGCGATCAACACGGAAGCGAACTCTACCCCGCTTTCAAGAAGTGGTGCGACGAATATTTCTTGATTGTTCATCGTCAGGAAACTCGAGGAATAGGAGGATTGTTCTTCGATGACCTTTCCTCCGAAAAGCATGCACGTCTATCAGAGGACACCAAGAGACCTCGCACACCAGGCGAAATATTCGCCTTCATCCAGAGCCTTGGCAACGCTTTTCTCCCGTCTTATATTCCTATCCTTAAAGCGAATTCTACCAAACCTTACTCGGAGCACCACCGTAGATGGCAACTCTTGCGAAGGGGCCGTTATGTCGAGTTCAATCTCGTATATGACAGAGGTACAAGATTTGGGCTAAAGACACCATCGGCACGGATCGAGAGTATTCTTATGAGCTTGCCGGAGACGGCAAGATGGGAATACATGTCCGACATTGGGACAAATGAGGACAGTGAGGAGGGACGTCTTATTAGTGTTTTGAAGCAGCCACGCGAGTGGGTATGATACAAACTTGTCTGCAATTCCCCTAAGCACATTTACCACTCCTGGAACAAACGATCACATGTACGCCGTCTTGTCTCTTGCAAAAGTGCGACGCAGTACACGATAAGTCGCAATTAAGACCCAATTGTGAAGCACTGTTCCCGCGGCCCATCAGTTACTTTCTATCAGTGCGGCACCCTGGCAACGTCAAATCATTTGCCTGAGATCTCATTACAATGTGTTGCTATTATGAAATGCGCCGTGTCTGATCGAAAACGTTCCAGGCTTCTCAGGTATCGCAAATTCAAGGTTTTGATAGCCAAAGCCGGCCAGCACGGTAGGTAGTAGTAGTCCATGATAGAAAAGAAGGATTTGGCTGATATGTATATCTCGTGCTGTAATTGTTCCATTTCATACGGGGCTCTGTTTAGTATTATTCAGTTCCAGGTCTGGGGAGGAGGGGAAACTGCCAACCTCGTCAAACAGTAATCCCACACCGGCTTCGGCGTAAACCATGTTGCGTCAGTCACGCGTTCGCTAGCCCTAATTCTGGGCCATCGTTCAAGTCGGGGATGCAAGGATGTCCACGAAAGGAGGGCTCGAGTGAGAACTAGTTGTTAGAATTTTTCTTTGTGATCGCTCGTACATACCCATTAGGCAAGTGTAGTAGTTGGCGATCACCAAGATTGGTAATTGCATGCTGACCGTTCCCTGGTCGGGAATTATCACCGTGGTGCGGCATTCCATGCACAAAACTCCAAAACATGGGCTCAACTGTGCTCCAGCCACGCTGTGACGAGTTGCGCTGATCCCGTTATTCTGTTGTCGTACAGCTGTCTTGGCCATGATCCGCTAGTAAGGGATCTCAGCCGCATTAAAACCTAAGTAGTGACGCCGATAAGCACATGAAGTTCGGAGACCCGGCTGGCGCGAATACCCCTGTTTCGGTCCGTTCTACCTCTGTGAGCATGAGCTTGCTCATGTCGTGCAGCGAGTGATACGGATTAATGGCGAACTGAATTGAAGAACAACAGTGCGGGAATTACGCACCTCCCAGTGATATTCTGATCAAGTATCTCACTCCAACGCGCCGAGGGCACCCTAGAACTTTAGTACTTGAGTCAATGCGGCTTCTGTGACCGATCATACCAAGTAGATGATGAGCGCTCAACGCTCAGTTGGCGGGCTTCAACGCCTTTCTCACTTGAGGCCCAGTAACAATCTGTGATGGGAAGACAACCGCTTGGCCAAGAATGCATTTCTGTGAATCGCCTAAATGGTGTTGGCCAGGCAAATGACTGCCATCCTCTCAGAGGAATGTGAGAGGCCGTGCCAGCTGCCAGATCGGTTTTAATGCCCCGGTACATCCCGACCAACGATTGAACCCGTCGTCGAGAAACAAGAATATCTAAATTCGTCCAAGCGCGAAGACGAGCGGAGTCAGAAGGGTAGACGTCCTAGAAGACCCTAGTTTTTCTTATAAGTCAGTGACGTTTAAACCACGCCTGCCGGCGGTGAGACGCTTTTTTTAGGTAGGACTGACTGCCCAGTCTTGGATCTGATTGAAAGGCTGGGAGGCAGCACAGATTGTATACATAATAAACGGTGCGTCCTACGAAGCACGGTTCCAATAATCGCAGCTAAATCAGAAACACCACAGGGTCATCCGCAGCGCGTCGCCCAGGCTGGACGATGGATAGCGAATGCACAAATTGGGCTGCTCTGATAAAAAGGTCGACATTTTCAAGGATCATGGAAGGAAGTACATAAAGTTACATACAGGCACGTCAAACTTAGGTTTAATCGGGGGTAGAAAATATATCACTCTGATTTCCCTGTGTTTTTAGCCAAGGATGTAAAGCCTGTGTTCGTGCGGTGGTAGGTCAGTCTCCATTTCAATCGCATGTGACTCGGTGCAGTACGTGTGGGATTTGGTCATTCCGATGAAGGCTCTGCTCGCTTGCTGATTAATTAATGGCAAGGATGGATGTTAAAGTTAAAGAAGCATGCTTTGTACAGCACTCTTCTGCCTACGTGTGGGAAAGGAAAGTGTTGTGACCCGTTGGATATGGTACAGCATGGCACCAATTGAAAGTGTTGGCAGCTTGGTGGAGCGAGAATCGAACAAAGGTGCGGCCCGAAATCCGTTTGTCAGAAAGTAAGTTCCGAAAGAGGCACATTAGCCCGACGAAATAAAACGGATTTGGCAAGTCGCATTCCAGGGAATCCCCTCATAAACCTATGATCACAGGGCGTCTCCGCCGCACCGCATACCTACAAGTACCCACAGAAATCAAAAGACATTCAATCATATAACGAAGATGCAAAACACGCTGTCCGGATGCCAAACAGGAAACTCGGGACCTTACCGTGAAGGTTCCAAGGCCTCTCCTGCATCTCAGCTCCGCAACATGCTGTGCGGAGATATGCTTGTTCCCCGGTGGCTGTCGCTCGTTGGAGCTGAGGTGTGGGCGCACGTAATTCCGACCCTAAGACCCAAATTGCAGTGCGCAGTAAGATAAATCTTAATCCAGCTATGCCAAGCGGCGTTGACCTATCATAGGGAAAGGGATATTTTCCCAATTACCTGCCTTAAATTTTAGCGCTCAGAATATGACGAGGACGGGTCAGCATGCATTCAGCGGCTTTTACCTACCTTAGACAGACAGCTCAATCCTCTTTCAAAGATCAGCACTTAGCTCCTTGATCGAAAGGTTAGACATGTGTTCCACTTTGCAGGAGTACCTTTCAAGAAGTGAATCCAATGTTCATTTGCATACTGTGGGGTATTATAGTACGTGTTGCAAAAAGGCGTAGTGACAACGGGCGTCGAAAGCTCGCAAGAGAAGCCGCAGTGATACCGAAACTACATCACTCTAGCTTCTCCAGTTGTTCGAGTCTTGCTAAAACGACGTCCTTGCTCGTTTCTTCGATCTCGCCAGCCAAAAATACTTCATCCAAAATGGCGTACACCTAATGGGATGTAGGGCTTGACGCCAAGGCATTCGGGTTCCAAAGGACATCTCACCTTGTAAAAGTTAAACACAAGGTCCAGCTCACAGACATTATCAAAGAAGGAATCTTGATGACATGGAAGGGTATGAACTTGATTTCGAATGTAGCGGTGAGAAACCTACCTAAGATTTCCACAAACAAATGGATAGCCTCCAGATACGCAAGCTCGTTATCATTGGCGTCCACGCACACACAGAAAAAGAGACCAGCATATCGTCGATACACTATCTTATAGTTCTTGAACTGGGTGCCAGTGAGAAGTCCCATCTTAAGTTCTGACAAGCTTGACACAGACCTCGACAAAGTTGGACTGATATTTCTGGTCGCGCGGAGCGACCAGCCTGTGGACTTCGCCTCTAAGTCGAACCTAGTAACGTTAAATGGAGAGCTGCAGAAGCAACGCATGACCGTGGCTCACTTTCTCGTCGTCATCATAAGGAACGTACCATTTCGATAGGCGAGTTTTTCCTTGCCTGTTCTGTGTAGCGGGTTAGCCTCGACGCGCAGTTGAGCGCACACCCTTCCCACCTGCACAAGTATGAATCTAATCATTGTAGCACGAGGATCAGTATGCCACTATGACGCCAACAGAACCGACTTTGTATGTGTATGACAATGTATATATTCTACCAAACAACCGTTTTCGGAGTCACATAATCGCGTTTACAGGTAGAAGAATAAATGGCATGAAGATGTATATTGTACTAGGTATCCTAAAGCAAGTCGATCCAGTTAGGGTTGTTGAGACATCTGTGCCAAGTAGTCAGAGAGCTGCAGACGAAATTAGCATGCAACAAAACAATCATGTTAAGCATCCGAACCTTCAGCGCCCCTGTTCTAATACTTTCTCCTACGTTCTGTAATTCAGGGTTTGCCATGACTTTAGCGATAGCGTCCCTCGCGATATTTTCCAGGTTTGCGAGGTTACCATCACCAAGTAGGCCCCCATCGACACTAGCACGCTCGACCTCCTCTTCGTCCTCGCGACCAAAGTATTGGTTAGATGAAATCGATGTCGCCCCTTGGAAACTTTGCAGTCGCGATGTTGACTCAGCGAGTACGGTGGGATCGTAATCATTCCTCCCGAAGTACATATCAGACGATATGGCCTTCTGACTTCCAAATTTATCCCGGGCAGTTGTCGGAGCGTCATCTGCAGGCGTGCTGTGAACCATCAGCGAAGGTGTGTATACTTAAACCAGGGAAAACACACGTGGCGCGCGCGCTTGAAATTGACACGGAGGGGGTGGGGACAGCTCCAAACCCTAGCTTCTTGAATCCCATTCCTAACCTCTCCATGTCCTGATTGTTTCCTTTCCGAACATCGACTTTTCCAGGGACAGTTACGGTTCTCGCGACCACTGCCGCATCAGAGACCTTTGCCCTCTGCGCCTTTTCGGTTTCTTGCTTGGAACGCTCTTCTTCCTCTTCACGTTGCCTGTCATAACCAAGTTTCTTGATCCGTTCAGCATCTTCTACCGCTTTTCGTTCAGCATCAGCAAAGTCGATCGGTGCTGCGGCCTTCTTGGCTCCGAGTCCTCCGAGCTTTGACTTTTTGGGTGCAGAGGATGCAGCAGAGGAAGTGGCAATAGAGGTCGACGAAGTGAGTCGAGAGATGCCAGATTTGGTCGGACCACTGCCAGAAATATTACCGGATACGAGGGAACTTGAAGTCACCGTACGCGGAATAGGAGCAGGCTTTCCGATGACTGGGGCACCCGCTTGGGCAGTGGGAGGGATGGATGGCTTAGGTGTAGCAGGTTTGTTCCAAGAGGAGAAGAAATCTTCTTCAGTCTGAGGCTCAGGCTCGACCGCCACGACATCTATTCCGTCTATGACCACACGAGATGGAAATCTGAAAACATCGGTAAAGAACGGGTGGCTATATTATCGGCCGGACATACTTGACTGCATCTTCCTTCACCCGCCGGACAAGTTCCTCCTTGTATAACTCGGCTGCTCGACTGGTATATTTCTTCTTTATATCTGTGTCACTGAGGAGGGAGGCACCGCCATGCCGAGTGAAGAAGTCTGTAGCAGAAGTATTTCCTCCCACTTTCATTGTACGTAACTGGTTCAACTGCCAGCTATCCAAGTTAGTAGATCTACTCAGAAGTCAGGGAGATAAGAATGCACTGAACGATATGTGCCAAGAACTTACCGCACGAAGGTGATATGCACACCCATACCCCGATGAATACTCGAGCAATCCAGGCATATATACACGCCATAGGTTACGCTTGACCAAGTAGGATTCCGAGCTTGGCAGTCAAAGCACACCTGGCAGTGTCAGATGGTTGTAGCGATGGTACACGATATAGCCCACTTTGTTCCCTTTTTGTGCTCGAAGCACCTTGAAGATCTGCTCTGTTTCAGATTTGCTAGGGTCCGCCATAGCGTAGGCTGCCAGTGGAAGAAATGCAAGTCCTTGTCGAGTGCAGTGTCGTGTAGAGTAGTCTGGGGTCCTTCGGAATAATCTAGTGTTCAGGGTCCTCGCAGTAAAGGTCCTTTAACCCCTTAATTCAAACTTAGGGCCATTAAATTGATACTGTCTATCGACAGCTATCGATATATCGCTCAAGCTTGGCAGTCTGGTATCCAGACTAGTTGATCGTAACGCGCGCAAGTCCAATCGACCGCATCGCGTTGCAACATCCAAGGTATGTAGATGGTTTCGATCTCCAGCGCTCGACTGACGTTTCTAGGTGCAATTTTGGTTCGTCCACGTTGACGCCTCGATCCACGAACTTCACAGGCATGTTTCGAGTATTTTCAGGGTCACTGAGTCGCACTGGCGCGTAACTGGTAAGTTGTTTCGCGTTCTGGAGCTATGCTGACATTTGCGAGTTCGATTCTGAGTCTTCCGCGTCGCCGCCGCCGTCTACGGACCTCATTTGGACGGTTTGTGGGTTGGGTGGGTGGCCTTGACGACATAGCTAAGTCGTTTGCAATCTTTGGTGTGTGCACACGCCCTGACTCTCTGTAGGCAGCCGCGCACCTTCGACTCGCCGTGAGTCGACGTTGTCGACGTTGTCGCCGCTTTCCGTGTCGTCACCGTGGTTCGTCACCGCCGCCATCTCCAGCTGCCCCGCCTTAATCGCCTCATCTGTCCTCATCTCCTCTTTTGACCTGTGCGTTAAACGGTGCGTATATACTGACGTCACTAGTGACTATTGCCTACCCGTCTCCATCGATCAACGCTCGGGCGGCTCGATTTCATGTTTATCTGGTGAGTATTGCGACCTCGACTCGTTTGGACGCGTTTTGATATTTCGTGGTGCATTTGTTGTCGTTCAGGCGTCGTTTGCAACGCCCAGCGCGCCCATGTGACCGCTGGCCATGTCTGCATGGATTCCGATGCCGTTCGATTGGCCTCCCGCGCAGGTAAGTGTCATGCCTTGCATCGCTTCTTTCGGTGTTTACTGACTTTCCACGGTGTGTTTGCAGTTCTTTTCGCGTCGGTTTCAACGCTTTGCACTTCCCTGTGCCCGCTCGATGCATCCGCATGACTCTCTATCTCCTCGACGCCGTGCTTCGCACTTCCAATACCCAGGTGCATGCTTGCACCATCACCGTGGCCTGCGACAGCCGTTTCTGCACCATTCTGCACGCTCAACATGTCCGTCGGCTCTCTTGATTCCATCTGCATGGCCGCTCGACTCATCCGTTCAGTTCCCGGGGCCGTTCTCGTCACCTGCATCCTAACGCATGTTACTCTAGTGACAAGTCCGTCTACGAGGCGAGCAGTGCCAGTGACCAACGTCCGACAAAACAAGTGCAAAACGTCTACCTGCGCATTGATTATGTGGAGTAACGCTCAAGACAGCATATAAACGCCGAAGAGACGAGTCGGCCAAAAGTTGAGTCCACTACAACGGATTATGTCACTCGCGAGAGCTCTGTAGCATGGGCTCTTGCACGACCCACTCTTTCACGGTATACAGGCTGTCTTCCCGAGTGCATGAATACCCTGACTCTCAGAAGGTCCCCCAGAGGTGATAATATAATTTTATATTCGTGGTCACTATATCCTTCATGGGGAATGGATCAATCATGATTTTTGGAAACAGTTTATGTGATCATGTCAATAAACGTCCATGATATCATATCCCTGATATGGGACCCAGTTGGGACCCAATGTTGGAATGGGTTATGCGCCCGCAAAGAGAAAGGGGCGCCTGATCGGTAATTAACAGCCAAAAGAAGATTTGAACGCCCTCTGGATTAGGCCATGATTTTAGTTGAACGATCGGCCCAGAACAAGACAAAAGATATTTAATGACCTTGATGGACAGTGAGATGCGTCATTGAATACTGCTGCAGAATGTCTATCGTCTACTACGACCCTTTCACTGAATTCGATCGTCTCTTCGACGACGCATTTGCTACTCGATTCTTGCCTACGACTACGTTCGAAACCACTGAAGGTGGTCGAGGCGGTAGAGGTGGTCAACGACAGGGTCCATGGCGTCCGAGGTAGGCAGTGGGCACCAAAAACGAGCAACATGGACTTGATGCGAACGCTATTTCCATTAGGCTGGACCTCCACGAGAACAAGGAGTCCAACATCGTCACTGCTATCTTCGAGTTGCCGGGGGTGAAGCAGGATGGCGTCAACATTGATGTTCATCAAAACAGGCTGACGATTTCTGGGGATTACAAGTCCGAGTTTGCTCCCGACGACCCTGGCTATGTAGTAAAAGAGCGCCCCCTTGATAAATTTTCGCGTACAATCAATCTTCCTGCTGGTGTCAAGGTGAGTATTACTGACTTGCGCCGTCGATGACTCGGCCGATGCTGACAAATCATTTAGCCGGAGGATGTTAAGGCCAAGTTGGAGAACGGGGTCTTGACTATTACTTTTCCGAAGGTGACTCCAGAGCAAGAGCCAAAGCGCATCACCGTTTCCTAAATGCAAGTATGTGCATAAGGGTTGGGTTCCCGAATTCGTATGATTGTTTGAGCTTCGATTTGTTAAGTCGGAATGTGCGTAGTTGTAACTTGTTCGTTATTGTTCGCGCTATTGAAAAGCATGTCTTACCGGGAAAAAAATACATGAAATGTTGACAAACTTCGATGTATAAAATTGCACCAGGATGTACTAAGTACTATCACCGAAGGAGTCCGCCCACCCCAGTTGTCGACCAATCACCGCGTTGTTACACTTGTTAATGGGATGATATAAGGTTCTGGTCCGCTATGAAAGCGCGGTAGGATAACAACGAATGAGCAAGGTCGGTTGATGGATAGAACTGTGTGACCAGTTCGAGGAAGTGTGAGAGATGACGGTCACTTGGAACCTGATCTTGGAAGAAGTTTGGGCTGTCTCACAGCGCCCTGGTCTCCTGTTAGCAACCCTCAAAATTTGAAGGAAGATAGTCATTCCACACTCAGCGTGACCAAAGATTGACATGACCGTCACACTTGCGACTTTGTTGGGTCGTCGCGCTACTTTTCGCTGCCGACACCGCACATGTTCTCTTTTATCAACACTCGTCATGGCATGGTCATCCTACACCACGGATAATACAGGCATCTCTCAGAGGCAAGTGACGCAAGTTACCATGGGCGGGATGCCAGTTAGTGCAGTATGAAAAGGCGTCCTTCGTTGTGAAGGCACGTCGATCAGGATAGTCTCTCGAAGTGACGGGTGAACACGGGAAGCAAATGTTTCCTATAATGTGCCTTCCCAGAACGTCTTGAGACTAATAGAATGTCAGTTCTGGGTCATCTGAAAGCAAACGAGAAATGGGATAACAGAGAAGTACACCGTATGTAGGGTGCGACAGAATCAATCTTATTTCCCTGCATCAATCTCTCATTAGCACTTGTAGCGGTACGTCTCTCTCTGAGGTGAATAGACAAAGGACTCCAAGCAAGCCCATCAGTGCAGATCAGCTGAGGTGGTACAGATCATGTCTGGTCGTGTCCCTGGATATTGGATTGGATAGAACGGCTGGGGGCTATGAGCAATGATGCTGAAACATTGATGCTGCACAGTCCTTCTGATCAGCATCTGGCAGGTGTCTGTTGCGGTACAATGTGAACGCCACTTATAAGAGTACCGGAAGGAAGACCTCCTTTTGAAGGAGCGACCATAAGGTAGTTACATAGGGAGATTTTACGGCTACAGCTTCCCTGACTTGGTAGTTGTTGGAATGGAGCGAAGCTGGCAACGCTGATATCAAATGTAAGTTCAATTGTTCGTTCAAGTCCCCGCGTCTCTCAGTCTTAGAGCGGTGATGGGCAGGCTGAGCAGAACACATGGCATCCAGGTTACGTTGCTCGACTTCCCCGAACAAGTGGACGGCATTTGAGCGCGCATCAAGAAACACGCATAAACGGTTCATATCGTGCATCGTTTATAGTGCTTTGCCCCACCATCCGTTGTCATCCATTTACCTCCGTCGTCTGCGATCATGTCTGATCCCCTTGCAGAGGAGCCTGGCAAGCCTGGCGGTGCTCATCTTAGCGAAGACTCCATCTCCAGACAGGCAGATACTTCCGAGCGCCCTTCAGGATGGAGGGGAATCCATTCCCACCCAACTGTCCAAGTCGCTCTGCTTGGTGTCGTTTGTTTCATGTGTCCCGGCATGTTCAATGCGCTGTCTGGTCTGGGTGGCGGTGGTCAAGTCAACGCTAAAGACCAAGCCAACGCTAGCTCTGCTCTTTATGCAACCTTTGCTTTCTTTGGCTTCTTTTCGGGGTACGTTTTTTTCTCCCCCGTTTTTCGGTCTGGCGGGTTTTTCCTGACCGTTGAACTTAGCACCATAAACAATGTTCTCGGAGCTCGTTTGAATCTTATGTTGGGCGCCTTGGGATATCCTCTTTATATATCTGCCTTCCTGTGCGTTCCAGTTCTCATTCACCGTGTCCCCAAATTCACCGCCACTCAGAGCTGTAAACATTCATCCAAATGCTGGTGGATATGTCATTGCTTCGGGCGCTGTCCTGGGCATATGTGCGGCCTTGCTATGGACAGCACAGGGTTCCCTCATGATGGCCTACCCTACCGAGTCTCAAAAGGGGTTGTATATTGGTATTTTCTGGGCTATCTTCAACTTGGGCGGTGTGGTTGGTTCCGCCGTTGCCTTTGGACAGAACTTCAATTCAACGCAAAACAGCGGTGCGTCTGAACAACAGTTTTCTCGATCTCTCTAAACGGCCTGACATCAGTGAACAATGGAACCTATGTAAGGCAGAAAGGCAGGAAAAAATATCGTTAGAAATATTGACTTCATCTTCATCAGATTGGTTTCCTGGTTCTCACCATTACCGGATTCTTCATTCCTCTTTTCATGACAAATCCAGAGAAGATGATCCGAACAGATGGCACCAAAGTTGTCCAAGTCCGCCATCCCTCCTGGAGGACTGAGTTTATCAGTCTGTTTGTTGCCCTCAAAACAGATCCATGGATTATCCTGCTCTTCCCGATGTTCTTCGCGAGCAACTACTTCTATACATGGCGTTCGTAGCCTTCTTCCCGCTTGCCTACCTACTCCCTCCTGATTCAAATTCTTTGTAGAGTTCAACGACTATAATGGTGCCCTCTTCACGATCCGCGCACGAGGGTTGAACAATTTTGTCTACTGGACTGCGCAGATTTTTGGCTCGTTATTGATCGGGTATTTCATCCTAGACAAGAAAAGCCTCCGACGCAGAGCTCGTGCATTCCTAGGGTGGATCATCGTCTTTCTGATGGTCTTCGTCGTCCACATTTGGGCTTATTTCTACCAGAAGTAAGATTCAACCACCACCTGTCATCATAACGCTCACATCTTTTGTCTAGGGACTATACGCGCGAGTCCCAAGCGGTACCAGATGCCCACAGGATCGACATCTATGATAGCGACTATCCCGCCCACGTTTGGCTAATGATCTTCTATGGATTCCTCGATTCGATGTGGCAAACATACGCATACTGGCTCATGGGTGCCATGTCTAACGATATGGCTAAGCTGGCTGTCTTCACCGGATTTTGTAAGACATGTTTTCTCGAGCAATATCTTCTCGAACCATCCTTCAATTTTTGTCTCGTAGATAAATGCATTCAGTCGTCTGGTGCGGCCGGTGTATGGCGCGCGGACGGTGTTGGGCTACCGTGAGTCTCTCTCCCTCACTATCGCCACTTGCCGTTGGAACTAATCATCGCACTAGATACATGAATATCTTCCTTTCGACATGGGCATTAACGGCTGCCGGGATGGTCTTTGCTCTGCCAATGGTATACTACCGCGTCAAAGACTTCACTGACATCAAGGACGAAGCTTTGTGGGTTCCTCTCACACTCAACAGTCCCCAGCTTATGAATGTTCTTTTGACCAACCTCTTCTAGGATGCGCATTGCAGAGACAGAAAAGGGGGGCTCAATTACTACCTAGTAGGTCGCTGAAGGACAGCACGAGCTAATGCCACGAGCTACGACCCATCCATTGACCTGTTACACGTACCCCTTGATGATGATGATCCACTTTCTTGACACCCTTTGGGCATAATGTGGTTCAGAATATTGAACGGACGTCTTTTTGTAAAGTACATACTTGTATGGGAATCTTAGTTGGATATTGATCTGTTGTTGATCAACTATTGAAGCATGGACAGAAAAGGCATAGTAATCCATCATCATGACTTTTTAAAAATAAGGTGACAAAACTAATGTGAACAAGGATGCCTGCGTCTGTTTTGGCAGAATTTAACACAATGAACTTTAAACAGAGTCGTTGATCGACATTCTCCCTGGAGGAGACCAGAACACGGATACCCACTACCCACCATGCTGACTAGCCTCTCACTTTCACACCTAAATACCCTTCACCTTCCGCACCGTCCCCTGCACCCTCGGCGGCTTCCTCCACCTCTTCACCCTCCGGAATAGGTGTCTTCCGATCGTCCACTCGCTGCATCTCATCCCGCATAACAGCCACGTCCTGATCCACCTTGGCCGCGACACGGTCGATCCCGGCTGCCTCTGCAAGCGAGACACGGGCGCGGTGCTTCGTAAGATGAGCGGAACGCTTCGGTGGTCGTTTGAGGCGACGACGCGTGACCATAACAGGTACAGAACAACGCTAGAAATGGTAACATGTCAATGAGCCCAGGTGTATCAATCGTAGGCAGAAACACACTTGGATGAGATAGTGGGATGTAGACCCCAACAGGATACTACATATATGGTATCAGCATTGGCACGTGCTGCTAACAAACGAACGTACCCCCTGAGTTGACCCAATCCCCTAGATCCAACGATCAACATCGTCGGTTCGTTGTAGTCGACAATATCAAGGAGCATGTGGCGCGCATTCTTGGCGTGCCACGCTTGACACGATACGGTCACGTTTAGCTTGGTTCTTTGTAACAGTGACGTGGCTTGACGGACAAGGATATAGGCAAGACCTTGACGCTGTGGATGACTTAGGAGGTAAACTAACGGTAGCAAATGAATCTGCATACTTCTTGCTGGTTGCGCAATTTGGATACACGATCTGTGGTGGGAATGGGGGGGTCCACTATGATCATCTTCGATCACCGTCTCTTCGATGCAAGTAGGTGTGAATAGTTTACCTTTGTTCTCGTTCTCCACGACAGTGACGATGAGCCTACAAGTACAAGGTCAGTGTAGTAATAAATAAGAAAAAAGGGTAAACATACATCTCATCGCCATCTCGCAAGACTGTACCAACTCCCCACTCGACAGCATACCTACTTTCGTCGCTCAAATCACTTGCTACGACATACGTCTTCTTTCTTTGTGCAAATGCGTCCGGATCCCCTTGAACGATAGTGATCGTACATCGATCACGCTGGAACACAGGCCGGGAGGTATGGAGGGGCAACTGTTCATGGGGACGCGATTTCTTCCGTTTCGGATTCCCCCGTTTTGACCGAGTTGAGCTAAAACTGCTGCGATTTAGGGTAGAAGGGAAGTATGGCTCGGGCGGCACGACGACGTTTACGCCCTCGCCAAGTGGGTCGGGATCAAACGCAGCATCCGCATCCAGGTCAATCTCGCCCACTAACGATCCATCGCCGGCTATTCCCGCAATAAGGGCATTTTGCTCAGTATTACGCTCCGTGACCGTGTCGTACATCCGAGCAGTATCGTCATTCCAGTCATCATCTTCGTCTTCCGTCTCATCGCCGGCATATTCGGAGCCTGAATCCGGATCATCTGTAAAGGCGGTGCGAGGACGAACGGCAGGTGCACGCCGCCCAATAAATGATTCGGAATCGGACTCTTCGAGAGGGAGAGGCGTAGGAGAGGGCTCTCGATCACGCGAGCGCCAGCGACTGAGGGTGAACGGAGATTGGGAACGTGTGCGGGTGACAACTGAGGCGGAATCTTTGGAGTCGGCGTTGGAGGGCATGATGAAGGACGCGGGACGGGATTTGCGTTTGTTGTTGGAACTACGCCCACGGGATTCCTTGTCTCGATCGTCGCTTGGGGGTGTAGTACGCGAAAGAGATAGGGAAGAAAGACCGCCTAGCATGGAATTGAACGACATTTTCCCGAAGGAGCCAGTGGTGCGATCCCCCTTGTTGGCGCTGGCAGATGTGGGAGCAGGAGAGATTGGTTGGGGATCATCGTGCGGCACAGGTAGTTGGTCGACCTGTATACAGGGAGGATGAGGAGTGGGTTGGGACGAAAAGAAGTGCGAAATAGAAGCAGCTGTAATACTTCGGGGTGTACTTGGTCTCGAGGACACCCGCGAGCCCGACTCTGCACGCAGGGTGCCAGAGCCCGTGTCATAGAAAGAAACGGTGTGTCTCCTATCTGGTCGATTTAATGAGGTGCCAGCATCCGGTGACGATGCAGCGATGTCCCTCGGGATCAAGCCTTTTGGCTGGCCATACCACGATAACCAGCTACGCCTGCGCGAACGCGGATGTAGTTCAGGACTGGTTGGTGGCTCAACCATAGTGGTAGCAACAAACACCAGCGGAGATGTCCGGTGGTGGAAGTGGTGATGAAGCTTACCTGATGTTGAAGAGACCTTCGCTGGGTGGCTGCGTCAGTCGAGCCTGGGCCACACAGCTGGAAAAGGCCAAGATAAGTTTCGTCAAGATACCAATCAGAAGCACAGGTATTGGGGCGCCTGTTGCCCATCGGGACAAGTATGCATTCCGGCGTGCAACGCGAATGAGTCTTGGCAAGCGGCATTATGTACTCACACTATTTAGTTCCTTGGTCCCATCCATCGTTCCTTGATCGATGCGATAAGTAACAATCTCATCAGAACCAATGTCCTTCGAGACATACCGTCTTCGACTCTTGGTCGTAGAGGTGTTGGGCTGCTAAGAGGGCGTTAAGGGAGAAGGTTTGGACTGGTCCATTTCCATTTCCTTGGCATGATAATAACTTTCCATATCAGGAAATACTTTGCCAGCTGACAATGCACGTGATACTGAACAATCAACAAGGCACATTACGGTCACACCAGAGAGTCTCGCAAAACATAAATCTGTGGACGGTGGTCATCTGAGACTCACCAAATGCGAGACCCTCGCACGCTCGTGTCGTACGTAGCGATGCCATTCAATCAAGGTTCTCAGTTCCGAAGCATTCGAATCCGTGAGTTCCACTTCTGCCAACGTCGCGCGACGGCCTGGCTTTCTTTGCTACATGAGGTGCGCGCCGAGGACATGCCACTCCGAAGCAGATAATCTGGCTCGTGCGGGCAATCAAATATGCCGGACCGCGGGATGACGGTCTTCTGCGAACTTCCTGTGAAACCAGGATAGCTGCAGGTTTCGGGGTCAAGTAATATCCGGGAGTAGTCACATGCGTTGCGTGTTTAAATTAAATCCGTAGCATTGACAAGTAGCTAATCCCCTTCTTTAGAATCCAATGCGGACCAGTGGAAAGCGAGACCCCCTTGATTATGGGTGTTTCGCTTCATGCGTGAGTTGGCTGATTCCTGGGACCTGACATGCCAAGGAGAAGGGCAAGGGTGGCGGTATGATCGGGTGGTTGCCAGTTCCCCAATTAACGTGTTTCTGGAGCCGTGGGTCACCCGACGACCAGCCAAGGAGATACCATTCTCCTTATGAGCTCCCCATCATCTTGGCAAGTGAGTCTGCGTCATAATCCTCTGATCACAGGGCCGTGCTTACGGCGGCGGTCACCTGGTCTGGGTCAAAAGCTCTCAGTACAGACGAAAGATACTGTTCTGTGTCACAGGACTGGACGGAGTCGTACTACTCATTGCATCGTTGACGAAACCCTTAAACTTTGGAATTCCAAGCGAAACACGGTATGAGGGATGCAATCTATTTCCTTCTTTACAAGTCACTACTATGTAGTAGAAATTCCACGTAGGGTCCGCATATTTGACAATCTATGTACAAACGTCGCTAATTCTACACAAATACCCATACAGAAGAGACCCCACCCGAACGAAGTTCAATAATAAAGGACAACTTTGCCGGAGCCTAATAATGCAGTTCCATGTGACATGTCCGGTAGGGGTGACGAGCTCGTAACCATCATGATCCCATCATCTCCACACGACCTTTGATGTGTACTGGACTGCTGTACTTTCGTGATTTGTCTCAAGGATTACATCATGTACTAATGGTCACATCTCAGGGCTTATCCATGCGTGGAATGCTCCCTTGAGGACTTCACTGCGCTTAGCGGGAGTTTTCGGATCTAACGCACCATCGAATGTCGGAGGGCACGAAACACCGCCCCTCCAGATTTGTCAAATGAAGAATTGCTGGCTTACAAAGAACACGTCCTCAGTTGCGGGATAGTCAGTAAGAATGGATGCCATGCACACTGAACAGTCCGGAAAAATGGATCGGAAATCCACGATCCCTTCTACAGAACATCGTCAAAATCATATGTAGTCTCATGGTTTGTGATACAATTGTGTTCATGGCAGACAGAGTCATAACTTGCTACAGCGGAAATGGCCTAACTTATAAATGAGGCGCCAATAACCATCGAAAAGAACGAAATCCAGTCCAAGGATGCAGAAACGAACGATTGAGATACAGCAGCGGTCAACGATAAACAAGTCTTACACTATGTACTCGAATTCGTGTGCGTCGCAATAAGTGGTTACTTAGCAACTATTGGGTGGTGTCGACGGAATGTGTACAGTCCAACATGTGTACCTGACTGCAGCATCACACTTGACGAGTCTGCGACACTTGGACTACTTTGACTTTGACTTGTACACAGGAACACCAAAGCAATGGTAACGTTTGACACGAAGATAGTAGACTTGATCACCACAAAAGCCAGTTACACTATATTTTCCAGACAGACAAGGCGAACGGAAGCTGCATTCAGTGATTCTTGAAACTGTAAGCTTGAAAGTCAGGGAAATCTGGTATCTGTAAACTATTGGGCCGTGTTGAATCACCAGCCCAGCCCACAACCCCTTACCGAGTACATTCATTTCATATCCATTATAAATTCGCATTGGGCTTCGAAGATCCGAAGATTTCGTCAAGGAACGCATCCGAGTTGGGGGGGCGACCCAGGAAATCCTGAGAAAAAAAGTTCAGCGCCGGCTATGGTTCGCTCTGGCCCCACATACCTTGAGTGATACTATCTCATCACGGCTTCCCCCTGGTAGAAGAATCTTGTCTCTGTACAAGTTACCAAGCCTCGGGTCCAACGGATCTTGTTTGAAGACCGTTCTATACATATCCGCGGCGAACACCAACGAGTACGTGTATCTGTGTTACAAGAATGGTAGTCAATATGCAATGCGAATGCGCCGCTGACTACGCAACGCACCCATAATATCCTGCGTCATATCCACCTACAATGTGACCAAATGAGCCTTGTCCAGGCAGGGGCTCGCCGCCCTTGACAAGTGATATCCTCTCCCTCATCTCATTCCATAGCTTGGTATAATCTGCCGCTTCTGGAGTTTGCCCACCTTCAGTCTACATGCTTAAAACTAAAATTATGAACCATTAACCTTTGTCAGTATGAACTTTGAGGTCGAACTTTGCAAAGAAAAGCTGTCGCAGGTAAAACAGCCCAACGTTGATGTAGCGGCTGTACCACTGTCAGGTAAGATTATTGCCCCTGGGACGGAAAAGACAGACCTCTTGATAATCTTGTCAATCAAGTCTGATGACAGTGGCTCTTGTTTCTCGTAATGGCTCGACATCTTCTCAAGGACTTTAGGCTCCCAGCACCTAAGGCAGTCGCCATCAATATGCAATGTATTATCTCGAAGTATATGATTGTTACCAATTCTCAAGCATCTGCGAAGGAGCCTCGACAAAGTCTCGGGCAACTGCCGTCCCGTGGAACCGAGAGTACTGGGTTCGGCTGAGCAGTCCATGGAACACATGTCCCATTTCATGGAAGAACGTCGTGACGTCGTCATGGCGCATGAGAGCGGGACGGTCAGGAGTAGGCTTCGCGAGATTAGCAACCATCGCTGCCAGGGGATAGTGGCGCGCTCCGGAAGAAAGTTCATACCCAGGGAGAAGGCCCCAGACTGCCGCGTGAGAATACTTTGCAGCTACCAGCCGAGGTTAGTTTGATGTCAGTGTCCATGATTTTCATGACCACTCTCAAAATGTTCTGACGTACCACGGGGGAAGAGGTCAAGATAACAGTAGCCAACAAAACCTCCTTCATCCTTGGCATCCTTTTCCCAGACTGCGAACTGCTGGACCTCTGTGTATTACTGTTAGTCATATCTTCGTGAAGATGAAAGGGTCCATTTGTATATACCGGGATGCCAAACATCTTTCTTATTGCCTGTCACCTCTACGAACCTCACGCCAAGGAGGTTTTGGTAAATACTGAGAATGGTTGGAACGACAACGGAGACGGGGAAGTATTCCTTGACGAGCGAGTCATTGAGACTCAGAGTCTTCTCTACAAACAGACGATCATAGTATCTAGTTAATGGAGTTATGATTAGACGGGACAAGAATTAGGACAAATTTTTTGGAACAACTTGCCTATAGTCCCAAATATATAACTCCCCATCAAACGGTAAGTCACGCTTCTCGTGTTCCTCTTTCTTTAGAGCGAGAAGCACTTCTCGTTCCTTGACAGCAACCGGCTGGAGCTTCGCCTCGAGGTCATCCACAAACTATAACCAAGTCGATCGCCAAAAGTTTCACACGACGCTAAAAACCAACGATACTCACTGCCTGTGCTGCATCACCAGTTTTTACCATTTTTACTTCCGTAACATAGTCCGCCCATGTCTTATAACCAAGTATTCCAGCAATACGGCGGCGGAGATCCAGGGCACGTTCAAGGAGGGGGACGTTTATTGCCAACCTTGCGTCAAACGCACCGTATGCAATCTGGCGCGTTTTTGGGTTGACGGCAAACCTGAACTATGGAGCAGTTGTGCAAGACTTCAGCCCACAATTGCTTTTAATGAAGTGTAAACTTACAACAGGAAAAATGTCTGGTGTTTTGAATGTCACATCGTATACTTCTTTTTCACCCTCTGCACGCTTGGTATAACCAGAAATGACGTCTGCCGGGACTCCTTCAAGCTCTTCGCTCGTAAAGGTGACACGACCCTGTCATGGATATTACCGAAGGTCCTGTGACGGCGTTGACAAATAAACGCACATCTTCTTCATTGAAGTTTCTCTTCCAACAAAGTTATGACCAGCCTTGGTGGATGTCAAAAAAGCAACATACCATGAACTCCACGGTTACGTGCGACAACTCTTTCTTGAGTGCTACGAGTGACTCCCTCTCCTGTTGGGGAAGGGCCAAGCCAGCGCGCTTGCCATCTAGCACCATCTTTTCGACCAGTCTCTGCTGCTCCTTGGTCAGCTTCTCGAACGCACCAGGTTGGCGTAGGTTCTTCTCGGCTGCAATCTTGGCCTGAAAAACATCAAGTCGCATGGACTCCTCAACGGCGAAGTCTCTCTGGAGCTGTTCTGCTTCGGTAGATGCATCTCGGAGTTCTTTGGATGTTGCAACGTTCTGATAGAAGGCAAGTGGCTCGGCTGCGATGTCAAACTGTGCGTCCGCATTGGCGAGGCGTAACTGGAGTTCGTCACTGAATTGGATGGCACCGACTGTGTACCCTAAGACTACTTACAAACACCTAGGAATAAACGGGAGTGAGATCGAACTTAATACAAGGCCAGGGCAGCTCACACTCTCGAAATTGCATTCAGTGGGAAGAAGAGCTGCGACCTCGTCACTGACAGCCTTGTTGCACGAGATAGCATCCTTGGTGAGTTGAATCACCTCTTTGGGAGTGTGGTTCCATCTCGGGGGGCTCTGCGGGGGTGTCAGGCTAGCCATATTGTTCTCTTGGTCGTCTAAGAGTAATCGAAAGTACGAGATCGGTTCAGCGTTCCTTGACCTGACACTCGTCGCAATATATCGTCGACCGTGTGGCAGGAAAGGACTACGTAGCGGATTTGAAAGCGTTCGGCGAGACACTAATGAAGGACTGGCCAGTATCTATCAGGGTTATCTGATGGACGGACGTCAATGAAACAGACCCGATATATCCACCCTTCTCCTGTGCGTGACCAACCAAGCAAGTTTGTTCAGTTGCTTCATTATTGCTGTATCTCTCACTGAGAGCGCAAATATGCCGAAGTCGAAGTCGTACCAGACGGGAAGCGCGACATGACGATGAACTGGCTTTGGACAATGTATGGCAGGAGAGCATGTCAGACGGTAAGTTTTACTAGTGTGCTTTTGTCAGTCAACGAACCAGTGCTGAGTGAGCGTGATACAGCTGGGTCACTAAGATTCAAAATCCTTCCTCGCACTTCTTAGTACTTATCATCTTACAATCCGATTTTACAAAACTTGTTTACCCTGAACTCACTAAAAGCTAAGGCGACGCACTGCAGTGCCTACAAACAGAAAGTGTCTGCTGTAACCTGCTGCAACAATCTCTTCTCCGAAAAACACTTTCCACAGCCTAGTCGTATGTCAGACGCTCCCTGTGACAGTGTCGTGCCATAGAACAGTTAACGGCTCGTGCTGATATGTAATAGCATACAATCGTGTTGATCATCACATCCCCCGGCGGACGTTTGTCAAGGGTCTGCCCTTTAAGCTTTTAAAAGACTGTCACCTGTTTGTCCATCTTCGAACTTAGCGTTTCTGCGTTACGACATTACGAGCGGTGAGGAGGTCAAGCTGGGCTCACATTGGTCACTGGTGTGTGCTGAGAAAATCTTCCTGTAGGAATGCTCAGACATCGCAGGAATGGAAGACGTACATTCTTTGTGGCAAATCTCGATCATAGTTGTCTGGATCAACGACTCAGGGTTGGGTGTCACGAACTTCCAGAGTGCAGATCCCCTGCTTCTTGCTAAGTTGGACACACGTGCACCCGCGGCCTCACTCACCAGAACTGGCCAGTGGACAGAACTGTACCAACATAATAATAACACGAACAACAAAGGCAGACAGGTCAACGTACGTTGACGGTGTAGGCCACGAGTTGTTTTCAAGTGCTGCTTTTGACAGTCGATCCGTCCACTTGCCTTGTACATAGATTCTTTCGTAGGTGATGTGGAGCTGGGTGGCAAAGTTTTCTGATGATAAGTGATAGTAAGTTGAATGCGACCACGTAACATTATGCATGTAGTACTACAGGCACACTCACTTGCGTTATGGGTTTGTTACCGGTGCCAGACTAGTATGACAGGTTTGTCTATTTAGTACATGCAGTGACAGTTGACGCTCGGAGGTTATCATAGCTCGTCGCTTTGCTAATGGGGGCAAGCTCCGGTTCCTAAAAGGTCCTAAACCCGGCGTCAGCTTCAATTCAATTGCCTGTCCAAGCTTTACTTCAAGGGCTAAGTCAGGGTCACAGTTTGGCATCATGGGGTCAACCGTCAATGAAAAGTCATTATCCTGACAAGTCAGCCTGCGTGCCAGTTGTCAGACTATGCCCCGTCTGCATGTATTGTCTCCCACTCTTATCGCCGCAGACTGAACCTCTGGAGACTGACCATGGAATCCTCCCTGGGCCTATCCCCTCGAGAACTCGAGAACTTGGGCGTTCTCTTCGCGGGGTTCGTTATAACAACTGTTCTATATGGACTCACCTTCTTTCGTGCGTGTCTCCTGCCTAATCCGTGATCACGACCCCACTCGACAGCCCCGGATCACAGAAACATTTGCCTACTTTGCACGCTTTCCCCAAGATAATCGCCGAATACGATATTTTGTGAGTTGCTTTTGCCATTTTACTAGACTTCTGGTCGCTCAATGAACATTCTGGTTTGTCTTAGGTTATGTCGCTTATGTAGGTGTTGCATAATGTTCCTTCCTCTACTTAAATACGAGGTGCTTTGCAGAGTCTTGGATACCGCGATATCTGGTCTAGGTATGTTCATGGACACAATTCAAGTCGTGCTGTTGATCATGCTTCTCAGTTTCTGCAGTGTATGGAAACGTTGCAGTTTTTTTAGAGCCTACTCATACACGTCGCAGGCTATATCACTTTCTAATCGACATGTTCGATGTCAGTGTAGAGGCGCTGTATGCCCCTACGTATGTATTTATGGTTCTTTTGTGCACTATACATTGCCCACTGACACGCTTCAGGACTTTGTGCGTAAGTTACTCTAGGTCTCTGGAAAGCGCCCAACTTTGATATTTGAGGTTCCAAGATGCAAGATGCATTATCCGTTAGTCGTAACCCTGACCTTGTCGCAGTAAAACTAAGCAGCATACGTTCTACAGTCCCTACTCATATTTATGTCCCAACTGTGAGTCATTGAATTGGTATTCTCTCGACCTCGAGTGCTTCGCAGTACTTACGCCGATTTTTCCTGTACCTTCAGCTTTTTTGTGTGTCGTGCCTTGCAAGGTTGGATCTTCAAATATTCCCACAAACGCTAACCCTGACCTTGGTCACAGTCACCGGAGGATCAAGGTTGATCGCCCTGGCGCCTGTATGTAACCCTACCATGTTCGAATACGCGCTTATTCGGTATGTGCATAGCTTTTGCTTTCCTTCGCTGCTTTTGGTGAGTACTCTCCACTTAATACATATCCATATCCCTGTTCACATGTAGCATCATACTAAATAGTCTTTGGTATAAGTAAGTTCCATCACTGATTGATTCGGAATATGTACCTATTTAGTGCCTTCCCATAGCATCTGCGGGTCAAATGTCGGTCTTCCTACCTTATTTTTGGCGTGCTGACATTCGCTAGGTTTCTGCAAAGACGAATGTCAGATTTATCCTCACCATCGATGAAGGTGAACCTTGGATTCAGCATCTCAGATTATGCACACGTGGTGACTCATGTGCCCGTGGCAGGCGATCACAATGACAAGCCTCGGCTGCGCTACGATGGCAGATGTCGTTATCTTTGTCACTTTATATTACTGGCTGAGGCGGCGTTACCACCCCGCACTGTCGATGTGAGTTTGGGCCTCCGATAGACCATGCGTTGCTTATATCCCCTTTAGCCCTAAGAAAGCCCTCGACAGGGCCGGCGTGTTGTTCGTTAACCGTGGAGTGTGCTTCACGTGCGCCATATCTTTACCAATCCCCGATAGCTGTTAACGCATTCGTTGTAGTATCATCCAATTGGCTTATTTCTGCATCGTAAGGGCCTTTGCCCCTGTCCTTTCCATTCTGGCATTGTTAATAGGCACCCTCAGTTCTCCGCTTTCTCTTCACGGCAGTACTGGATTGCGTTCCAGATGGCTGGATGCAAGTGTGAGTTTAGCTTCACCCTACACATTAACTGATTTACATAATACGACTTTTTGCAGGCTATGTAAACTCTGTGCTTGCACTGTACATTGCTTCATCTCTTCGTTTCACTCGACCGTCTTCTGAATCTACTTTGTATAGCCTAAACTCCCGCGTAGCGAGGGACGGCAAGGGTTTGAACGAAGAGGATTCTCCACCCCCTCGAGGCAGATCCAAGGAGACGGTGCGAATATCAGGTCCCACCCGGGTGGTTGACGAAAGCTTAAGCGTGGTGCGTCCCATGTTGTCATAATCCACTTGTTCCCACTCTTTAGTCTAGGAACTGACAGTGCAGCATAAGGTGTGGACGGAGCTTTCACAAGGCCTTGACACGTCAATGAGTGCCACAGAGACGACGGATACACATAAAATCGTGCCAGAGGTAATGGTAAGTCATTCCCTTTGATATATAAGTCTGTATCTAACGATGTTAGCAGGACGAGTATCAGCAGGTAGCGACTAGCTCATCGGTGCGTACTTGCTTGCAAGCATGGTTTACGGCGGCGAGCAGGCTGATTGAGCTGCTAGGGTGATCATTCTTAGGGGAATATAGACAAGCCTGTGCCGGTGTAATTTGGTGCAGAGCATTCTCTCTGATATTAATCTGAGCACAATAAAATTTGATTGAGTAGCGCTCAAACATGGTCATTGACATGGACACCTATATCGTATATATAATTGTTTCCATACTGTAATGACCTCCAGCTCGGAGTCTCACTGCATCTCCCCATCCTCCCCTAACCTCCAATACATCGGCTCAGTGCGTGGCGATACAGAGGGTCAATTACACAGGCTCAGGCTTGATCGATCACTCCAGTGTGTCATTGAGCTAGTTTGTTAATGGATGCTCTAATATCACAACTGCGTGTCCATGGGGTATGTACGCGGGGGAACTCGAGCATCAACGTTCATATTATTCGGTCGCGGAATACCGGCAAGCGAAGTCATCGTGCAGATGTAGTACAAAAATCAGTAGTGCATTGGACGTTTACTATATCTCAAGGGACAAGAGAAATGCATGTATTAAGACCAGTTGGTTGCCATCCATGGTTACTTTGCTCGTCTCATCTTCTTTTCAGCCCAATGGGTGGGCTAATCGTCTAAATTCCTCTTCGTCTCCCGGAATTCATGTAGAGGTTGTAGACGGACGATAGAGTCATTCAATTGCGTTAAAGCATCAGAGTAGGCATCCGACACCTCTTTGTGTACATCCTGAAGGAGATTGTCGTCAATTAACAGAAGGGGAAATGACATCTCCACTTTCTCATAGAACTTTCGGAGAACGACTCCCAGTCTGAGGACGGCAGCACATTTAAATCTGTATGTCGCCGAAAGTGTTCCGTAAGCAACCAGAAATTGAGGAAACTTGGTGAAGAAGTTTTGGCGGGATCCTTGAGCGATCGCACGAGGAAACGCCTGATTGAAGTACCTCAGCTGGGCATCGAGGTTTCCAGCAGGGGAATCTGCGTCCGTGTGATAAAATAAAATCCATATAACGCCCCACCATAGAGATTCGAGGTCGTGGAGGAGATTCATACGAAACGGAGGCTCGTGGATTGATGATGGTGATAGTGGATCGAGGGGTAGAATATTGGAACCTTCTGGCAAAAAGAGATATTGTTGATATTCTACTTCAAGAGCCATGAAGTGCATTGTTCCCTACCAATCGTGAGTATACGGTCTAAAATATTCCATAATGCCTCACCGTTCGAACGTCATGCGAGACTTCAGAGTTCACTTTTTTCGCAAATTCGAAATCTGTCAGTTTGCCGATCATCTGGCCCTTGATCTAGTCATCTGTTTCTGCCCATAACGCATTGGTGACATTGAAATCACGGTGCACCCACCCGGCTTTGTGCACATAATACAGGGCTATTCATCACATAAGTAGTCGATGACAAAGGGAGCAATCGAACCTGTTTACCTTGCCGTACGCCAGACAAACAGGTGAAAGCATCAGACAGACAAGTCACCTTCATGAGAGGGATCCCGACATTCTCGAAAACAGTACGAGTGTGTACCCTGCACGGGATATCAGCACTCGGTGCACGAACCCGTGCGAGTTCGGTTGGGGTGCGATCAGACTCTAGTATATGGCCCTCACTGGGTACATGGCGTGTTTCAGAGAAGATCGGGTCGATTTTGATGGTGATCCACTCTAAGCGGATATCACCTTCCCCCCTCAGGTTAAATGTTCTATCGCGCTCTCCAGAGATGGCGACGTCTTCGTAAACCTGAACTCCAACAAAATATTTCGCCGCTTCTTCTGCCTCTTTCTCTCCTAACTTGTCCCGAATGTCCTTGAAGATATTCTCCAGGATCGTGCCCTCCGGCTCACGGTCTTCCTCCCTCCACGAGTCCCTTATTGCAACAATATTTTTTGTTCTCATCCAGCGCTTCGTATACCCAGGTACCGCGCCCGACCATCGCATCTGCACCATACGTAGCAAGCGGACGTGTCGTGGTGAAGAATCGGTTGCCAATCTCGAACCTGTATTGAATTGTTGTTCCATCGTGGACACGTTCAACAGTGGGATCCCATCCGAGCTCCTCTTTGTTCTTTTTCCCAATCAGGCAAAAGAGAGATATCACATCGTCGATTGCCTAGATAACCACAATCAGGACTGCAAACGAAAACACAGTGGCATTGAGTGCCATACCACCGTGAAGTCAATTGGCATCGAGACGGCAAGGAATGCTCGATTACTACACCAAATTCTCATGTCCGCGTCCTCGATGCTGATCCCCAAGGCGAAACGGCGAAGCGATCCTCACGCATGATGTGGCGCAGGCTCCATATCATTTTTTGTTCGTTCTGATGCGGCGGAGTTTGTAAAGGAGGGTTTAAGAGAGACATTCGCGACGTACGTCATACTTTGCACTACGATCTTTGGTCTTCTTAAATTCGAAAGGAATGACAATGTCGAACCAATGCGTCTGATTTGCGGCAGGACGCCCATGTATGATGTGCGCATCCGGGCGGGACGTGTTTCCGCGTTCTGAGAGTGGGGTCGCAGATGGGTTGGAGGTGAAAGAGACTGGGCAATTGTGTATTTCGTTGAAAATCGTCGAGATAATATCGACGAGTGGCTGAAACGCCACACTTTCGGAGACGTTTGATCGAGCTGGCGAAACCGCGAATGCAGCCCATTGTGACTCGCCACCCGGAACAAAGTTCAAAATACCGTTCTCTGTCAATTTCTGGCGTATTCCGAAGGTTTCTGTGGGACTCAGAGAACCGAATACTGAACAGATGAGGGTGGCATAGGGGACCCGAAGGTACCTCCCGAGATCTTCAAGGACCGCCGCGTGGCGTCCTAGAGACAGGTCCCCAGTGCGATATTATTCACTCTGTGAAATGAAGCGTTGAGCTGGCTGCATATCTGGAGGAAGTAACAGGAAGTAACTGCAACTGGGGTTGAAATTTTGATTGTGGCGTGCCAGGAGTGGCATTTGCCCATGATGAATCCCGCTGTCGAGCTAACCGTTCAGAAAGGGAGTCTCGCATCGATGGCATGATGGTGTCACCGCCACTTGAATTCCTGGCACTAGGGGGAGTACTCGTGGTTTCTTCTGACGAACTGTGTACAAGCACTAGTATTGTCACACTTAAACGTTGAACACACCGGTTAAATTTATCGCCCTCGTATTAATTATTCATAGCCAACAACACATGACTATTGGTACAAGAAAAAAGGAGACTTATTCCGAATCCACAGGCAACGCCGTGTCTTGTTCAAATCATTACTCGAAAACTTCGCTGTGTTGTGAGGTGGAGACCGCCCTTCGCGTCTGGACCAGCATGGTCGCCACTTGTGCCAGCTGTCCAGTGGCGGGGCCGATCGTGATTTCTCTTTGGCGTAGGCGACAACTCATTGGAAAGGCTTGAGATTGTTAGTTTGGCCCATCCAAGGGAACTGAACATGTGACATATGAGAGCAATACAACCGATAACATGTAGCCCAGTTGACTGTAATTAAGAGAATTCACGGTATGTTCAATTGCGTTGTAGCTCTCGCGAGAGGCGATATGACAATACACAAGCAACCATCGCAGCAATGGCCCCCAACCTGGATGTACAAAGCGGTGCATGAAAGAACCCAACAATTGGTTATCAGCAAACAGATTCGGCCTAAGAAGTGCAGAGACGCACTGAAATATCACTGCAACCGCATTTGTACGGCTCGTATCTACATCCTCTTCTTGCATGCGGGCAGCTTTTCCGCCAAAATAGACCACACGCGTGGCTAGCGACGCTATTCCTTCATTGCCCATATGGTTTACCGTCGCTATCATGTTTTCTTCCATGCCTGGGGGGAGCACCCTTGTTGGGTGCTGGTGTCCATGAATGTCAGATTGGGCAGGGTCCAGGATCATAAATAGGAGTGATGAGATGCCTGTAACCATGAATTGGGGAATGACAATGAATATGTTGTGGACACCCTGTGAGTCCGGGTTAGTTCCAAATAGAATGTTAAGTTAACATAGTATTATCACGACACACGGGTAAGCACTTGCCATGATAGAACCAGCTTGTGCAGTGAGGCCAACTCCTGCTTGTCTTCGCCAAGGGCTCACTGGTACATGCTCCAGATCATTCACTTGGCCGTGCATGGGGAGCGACGAACTTCCCATAACATTTTGCCCTGTGCATCCAGGATCATCGTGCCAACTGTTGTCACTGGACTCCTCGTAGGCCAACTTGTCACAGCAGTCAGTATTTGCATTCAAAAACCACCCCTGAAACTCACATCGTTCAGTTGGGTGGACTGTTCCTCCTCGACCAATTGCCGCCACTCGCCGCCATCGACGCTCATCATGGGGTGCGGACCAAGTTCAACCTCAGTGAACCTTGCTGAAGGGTGGGGGGAGCGGATTGCTTCACCAAGCTACTCAAATAAAACAACATGTCCAAATGAAAAGGGAGAAAGAGAAAGGGAAAGGGAAAACTAAGTCAATGTTCATCGTGAACGTACTTGACCGTGACTGACCAGTGCCCATGGTACCCAGTGTCCGATCGCAGATGCGACGCCTGTGACAGCTATCATAAGCGTCCCACCCTTCACAGTGGTCGTAAACCTGCATGATGGGGAAACGGGATGACCGGGAATAAAGCAGTCAGCATAAAATCATAAAAAGTATGTGAATGTATAAAGGTTAAGTGGAAGCGGCAATAAAGCAAGTGCAGATTCAGAGGCATGACTATACACCGATGGCATCCAAAGTGTAGCAACGATAAACAAGTCAGAAAATTTTGAACTCACATCGTGGATGCCATACAAGTCGCAAACACGGCATGTCCTATCGCCCACAATGTTGCAAGATGCATGCAGCGTATTGTTCTCTTCATATTCATCCACCATGCTTGGCCCGCCCAACGCCCTGCCCAACTTTTCGACACACCACTGCCACATCCATCCTCTCCGTTGTCCTGTCGTATGACCAATGCAGGCATTATCAGGTTCATAATTAATGAGACGAGTACGCTGTACAAGAGTGCACGACTCGCGAGACGTGTAGTTTCTGCATCCACAGCCGCCACGATAGATGGGTCCGCTGAAGTAATGACGATGTCCAACGAGTTCTTGTAGAGCTCTCCAATGTAAAGCGAGCTGTAGAACATCATCGGGAACCCAGCTAGAGAGGAACTATACGCCAGTCAATGACATCAACGAACCATTCAAAAGAGGATTCACAAAAATGAGATTGCGAACTAAGGCATAGATATTTAGATAACGTTTATTTCCTCGGGAATATAGACGTACAATCTGACGAATAACACGTGGGAGGTGTTGAAATGTGTGCAGGAGGTGCAGGAATTCCTGGCGGAGAGTTCTAACAGGACCACTGTCCCACACCAACACAGTTAGGATAATGGAAGCAGCCAACAGATAAAATATACAGAACGACTCATGAATGGTAGCCACTCACGAAGAAGCAAGAAGGACACACTCCCGGACCGACAGAGCCATCCAAAGATGTGTACAAAGTAGAAGGGAGCATGTGATGACGGACAAGGCTTCGAGCTGGGTGGTGCCGAGAATGGGAAACATCGAAGGGAGGTCAAGATTACCGCTGGAATCACAAGGTTTCTAATGTGATTAAACAGAACGAACAAAAAGCTCACATGAAAAATCCAGTAATACCACCTATGATAGCCATGCGTGCTGCCCAGGCATTTCCCTTGGGTTGTTGGGAGGTATGAAGGGTATCAACAATGAGGACACGATTGAGTACTTGGACTTTACATGGGGTCAGTCGATTCGCTGATACGCGGAAATGTTCGGTACGCACCAACATTGATAGAGAAGTCTATACAATAGATAGCAAGAATGGCGAGGTAGATTGTAAGGGCATCGTTCTACCATACGTTCTATAGGTAAGCACGGGTAACGCAGTCAATTGAAGACACGCACAGAATGCGAGCCTAAGGTTGTAAATATAGACGCGACGGGCCGAGTATAGCCAAGGAGGAGTGTTGCACAACAACAGAGTACCGTGCCAACGAGGATGAAGGGTCGGCGTCGGCCGAACCGTGATTTGCAGTTGTCCGCAAGAATACCTGCAAGACGACAATGATGAGGTTGGACACACGGGACGCGCACCAAAAGCATACCTATGAGTGGTTGGACAATGAGGCCCGATAGTGGGCCAGCGAGTAGCACAGCAGCCATAGAAGACTTGGATAAACCAAGTGAGACCAAGTATGGCGAAGCTTAGAATGGCTAATGCATGTGCGCAGGGAATTTGACGAGCGAACCATACGCACCAGAGGACATTTCAAGAGACCAAAGGACACTTACGCCAAGGTGTCCGACAGTGAGGGCTGGCATACGCGTCCATGAAGGCCCAAGGATGCGAGCATCCCCAGCAAAGCGGCGCTCTACAACATCGTTCTCGCCTTCGAGGGGCAACTCAGAATAGCCCGTCATAGAGGCTGGCAGGCAGACCAAAGACTCGATGGAAGATGCAAATGAACTGCTCCAAATATTTGCCAGATTTGGTAGGACAGTTTACTAGTGCAGGTTACTAAGTATGGCCGCCAATGAAGAAAATCCGTCGTATACCTGTCGCACCCCGTCGCGCATGAACGCATGACACCTACCACAGACAAATCTGAGTCCATGATGTGGCTCTGAAATACAAAATACAAAGTTGTTCGACGCATAGCATGCACGGTGGCTAAGCTAGATCTAATTCCGAGCGAAATCAAGTACAGAGCTAGCATCTATTCTCCCTCTCCTTCAGGATGACAAGTCGAAGCCTCCTGAGTGCCTCGTTTACTTGTTCCTCTGTCGAAAGCGAAAAAGCCGCTCGGACATAGGCTGTCTTGCGGCCATTGGGGAGAAAAACTGCTCCAGGAAGGGCGAGCACGCCCCCTTCATACGCCTTCCTTTCTATCAATTCTTTGGAATCACCCTCGTCCGTGTCAGAGCCCAAGAGGAGCTTGAACCTGCGGGTGGGTGGTCAAGACAAGACCATCCATCATGGTCATGCATGGTCGTTAATTTCCGGTACGTACCAGAAGAACATGCCAGCTTCTGGTGTACTCCATTCCGCCAAACCATCAAGATGTGTTCGCATTGCCTTCTCGAACACATCCCGTTTTTCTCTGTAAAACTCCGACACAACCCTGGTATGAGTATAGAATTCATCATATCCCCAGTTCTCAAGCAGTGCCAGTGTAATGGCTTGTGCAAGGGAAGAGGGCTGCAGATTGGTGGTTGCGGTCTAGCCCCGGAGTTTGTCAGTCAATGTCATGATCGAATGGAAGGCTATGAGTCCACGCGAGCGAGCCAGGATCGAGGGACACGGACATACATGGAGATCCATAACATCGAGAATGGGCTTAGGTCCAGATGCAAAGCCCACTCGCATTCCTGCGGATAGGATCTTTGACAAACTGTCAAATCGCATAACCCTGCCAACCTCTGGCTGTTCGAGTTCAAGTTTGAAATACGACGGTGGGCGTTCGGATTTGCCGAAGTAAAGGTAGAAGTAAGGATCGTCTGTTCGAAACCCATCAGCCTTATCCCAGCTGTGGCTAATTTACGAACCTTCGAGAATAAGGAAGTTGTGCTCTCGAGCTAGTTGAAGAACCTCTCTGCGCCGTTCGATCGTTGCTGTCATCCCAGTGGGGTTACAGCCATACTGCGTGAAAAGGGATGAAAAAATGAGTATCTTGTGTGATCGATCGGCGGTGACAATGGCTCACGGGAACTGTATAAAAGATCTTCGGCTTGGGTTTACCCGCCGGCCAGTTTTCGAGGAGGGACCTTAGTGAACTCGAGCAGATGCCATGGGCGTCCGTCTCGACCTCTGAAGATAATTCAGTCTGTATTACATGAATTGATCAGATCCACTGACCATGTTCCTCGCAATGGAGGGCCTTAAACATCGGAATGACACCGCTGGAACCGATGATATCATTGAAAGCATATCCATTTTGGGGATAGTTCCTTACGCGTAAACAGGCACCTCGATCAGGACAGGATCGCCATCGTCAACGAGAGATTGAACGGCCTACCACAGTTAGCATAGCGACTGAGAGGAAGCGCTCCGTACGACTGACCTTCCATATCAGATCTTGTGAACCAGTCCCCACGGACAGCCTCCAGCCTTCGTTGCGTGTACGACCGTGCGAACGTTCCTGTAGCCCAACAAACCAGTCGATGAGCCGCGGAAGGCCGGCTGTAGCACCATACTGCAGTCCACTGGCTAGATCGGGGCCGGAGAGAGAGACGGTGGAGACTTCACCGGGGTTGGACGGACACGTTGCAGTGAACGAGAATGACTTGAAGGGAAACATGGCATCGTTCGGTTTTCCGGCCAAGAAAGAGATCACGCCCGGCTTACTTTCCAATGGGTAGAGGCCACGAACTGGAAAGATCGACCTGAGCATCGATTATGTTTCTAACGCATACAAGGAACACGTACTTGCGCTGGGTTTGCGTTCCTTCGCTGCTTTAGACAAGAAAGAGTGATAGAAATCTGGCGCAAGCTGCTTGACTGAAACAGATGACTCGTTCTGCTGGATGGACATTATGGTGAGCCTGTGATCACAAGTGGTCAATGATTGTGGTTAGTCTCCCCTTCGCAGACTAAACACTCGAAGATAGTCAAGGCGCTTCTTCTCGACTAAGTATGGATTGTGTTGATATGGGTCTTTCACGAACTGATAATAGCCTCCGAGTCCTGACGGGCTCCGCTGAAAGTCTGACGCTGGGTGCCATACTTCGATGCTACCAGTGGTCACATTGCTGCATTGGATTGATTGCAGGAATCTTCGTCAAGACTACACTGAGAACTACTGAAAAGGATAGCATCTGGTTCTATCATTCAATGTTGCTCGGCGAATTCAACATGCTTGCACTTGCGCTTGCACGTGACTTCTTGGTGACGTAGAGTCACAAAGCACTTTCAAAGTACGTTTGTTTCTCCCGATTGGCATGTCGGGAAATATACAGCAAGCACCCTTATTGATGGAAAGGAGCAAGGTCAGGCAACATGCTGAGTTGCTTCAGGGGCTAGGAAGGTACGTGCCATGAATCAATGAGTTGTGCGAGCAAGTATTCACATAACTTCTTTGAAGAGTTTTACTGGACAGTGGAGACGCGTTCTTCATCGCCAGTCGTGAGGAAATCAACCTGGACGGGATCCCTTGTGGTAACAAACTCATACGGCCTGGCTACCTTGGGCAGGGGGATGCTAAGTGTCGCTCATCGCTTCAAGCGCCCAACTTCTCACCTTCGTACGACAATGACGACAGTAATGACCACTCGTTCCGTTCGACCGTTTTTCGATGCCATCGACGTTCTTTTCTTTTCGACCTGTGCGGTCCCTGCATGTCATAATGTTTGTGTCACTCCATTCTGCCCGGATACATAGTATGATCCGTATGCTGATGATATTTGCGGTTACAGGATTCCTCTCGGACTGTGCGTTAGCAATCAGCGTCCATGATCCTGCTGGAGCAGCCAGCGAGTGATCTCTATCATCAACATGTCCGACTCGAACAGTAGCTCTGCATACTTCTATTGACGAGTACCATGATCTGCTCCATCGTCGCTTTCCACACGCTGGATATTGGCGGATTTTACTACCCACGCATCCATTCATCCATAGGCCAGGCGCACAGCCTGATATCAGTGCTGGAGGTGGCATACTGCGTGTTCCCAAACAAGTCAAATGGTACAGCCGTATCAGATCTCCAGCCCAATGGGTAATTACGACGAACTAAGCACTTGTTATCCTAGTACCCTCTGCCGCAATCAGCATATTTGTTTACTGATGATGGTGACTTGAGGAGGGGGAGGGTAATTCATGAGGATTCACCATGATGCAGATGCAGCACTACCAGTATGTATAT
>Ga0307518_10000086_pt1 | contig 63119 bp, 79 predicted proteins | sample 25_EM_MG_FD_203889 | JGI IMG/M metagenome (GOLD analysis project Ga0307518, IMG submission 203889) | Populus trichocarpa ectomycorrhiza microbial communities from riparian zone in the Pacific Northwest, United States - 25_EM | ecosystem: Host-associated > Plants > Roots > Unclassified | place...
GTGCGTACATCAGTTGAAAGATCATGGATAGGATGATCTAATTCTGCCTATCAGTCTGCTATATAGAAGGGTGGAACAAAGACCCACGAGATCAGACAGCTTCTTTGTGTGTTTCCTATCTTGTTTCTTTGTTCGAGAGACCTTCTGAAGCAAAGCCCATAGTTTTGGTGTGCTGCCAAGTGCAGGGCTACTCAGTTTTAGAACCATATCCTTGATGAGGAAGCGAGTGAGGCCAGCATCAGAGACTTCGTCTGATGGACACCTAGCTAGCTCTTGAATGCCCTGGAGCTCCTTCTCAACAACTTCTGCAACACATGAAAATGCAAACTCCTCCATTACTAGCTGCGCTGCCTTCGCCTGTACATCTGTACTACCAGTCGCCCATGGAGGACTTCTCCAGCGCTCCAAGATGCCTGGTAGTTCTTCGCTCACCATCAGTGCAGTGCGTTCATATCTGATCTTCGCATTTTCGACACAATCCTGATCTCCCCAGCTCAGGAGATCCAGGAACAGTGGAAGGTTCAGTCCTACACTATCCATGCATGACAGAACAGTGAGGACTTTTGCTGCCATGTTGCCTGTGAGCACTCCCTTCATTTGCCGAGTATTTTTGATTTGAATAGGGCGTGATGGTATCTGATCTTGAGCCTCATCTGTATCAGTTTCACTATCAGTATCAAACATGGTGTGGGAGGGTATGTGAGGTGCAGAAAATGGGTCAACCTCGTCATCAAAGTCAAACAGATTGTCGCCTTCGTCGATATCGTAGTTGTCAGACATGTTCTTGATGTTGTCGATTGGTTGTGACAATCTCATCAGTGTAAGGATGCTTAGTAATTCTAGCGTGACATGACCCCAGCGCTGCCCGGTAAATGTCTCCAGACATTATAGGAAACATCTGCTTCCCGTGTTCACCCGAAATTCCTATAACGGCTCGAGACTAAAACCGAACGAGTCTTGGCCTCACCCCCCTCAAATAAACTTTGTGCCAAAACGAGTAAGCACCATCTGAGTCAGCATCAGCGCGATAGATGGTCCAACCAAGTTTCTCAACACAACCGCTGAACATCACCTCTAGCAACTTTTATGGCCACCAGGTATCGTTCAGCTTGTTGGCTTGGCAAGCACTCGGCTGATGGAGACTTGTGCGGAGCACCTGCTGCATCTAATGACCGACATGAGGGTTGAGCTGAGGCTGTAGCCTATCTGTATCTTGATGGGGAGTAGGGATGCAAAAGCAGCCCGAAGAATGAAGTCAAAAGTATCGGTGCTGATGCCCATTGTGGTCATGAATGCACGGTCATCTCGTGTGGCAAATAACTTCTGCCAAGGTGCATTTGTTTGGGGATTTGATAAGAGCTGAGGGCAGCAGAGGTACAGACGGTCTGAGGTTGCGAGAATCTGCGTCATTCAGCGGACAACTCTGCACCTGCAATGACAGCGCCAGCAAGAGCCAGAAGCACCTGCTGTGATTGATCTTCCTCTCTCCTTTCATCATCTTCAGCTTGCTGCATCAGGAAAACTACAGGCCTCTTAATCCAGCTTAATGGCTTGGTCATCACACAAATCTCAACCTACAGCTGCACAACCTGCATGAGCACACTAGGGAGGTCTATTACTATAATATATGAATCAAATGGGACATAATAGCATAGTTTATGACTGGTTTTGTTGATGTGACCAAGTAAATAAGACGGAATAAGCCAGATTAAGAGGCCCGTAGTTTTCCTGATGTGTAACCATTCAATCTGTTGGATGAGTTCTTCATCCTCCATGATGCTGGAATCAGATGTAATAGAATAATATTATACTTTCACCTTGTGCTACGGTTTATTCGCATCTGAATACTTTACCCTACTACCATTTTGAGTGCGAGTTTCAACGTCCGATTTATTATAATTTTGGATTAGAAGCTCACGGAAAGTCACCCAATTTGACCATTAGCGGCTGGAGTTTTCAGACCCGTTATGTGCATTTCTGTCCAAATGAAGGTTGGTTAGTATTCCGTACCCAGTGGCACCTCAATACGACTAGTTGTCACTAAGCACGTCCAGATCCGATTGAATCCCTCGTAATCTCAAGTTCTCAGCCTGTATCGTGGTGCGGAATTAGCTGAAATATGGTAACGAGGTGATGCCCAGTGGTCTCGGATACTTCTCCCATAGTAACTTGTAGGCTTATGAAGTGTCCCAAGTGTTGTGTCGATCTCATATTCTACCTTGGTGTCGTCACCACTTTCCCTTGAAAATGCCATAGGCAAGCACAGAATGTTTTCGCGATTTCTGGATTCCAAATGTCTAATCTTTTTCACCATGAAAATCCGTAGAACGGGCATTCGGCTCTCATCCTCAGGCACTTGGAATTATTCTCGTCGAGGATCTACCGGACGTCTACAAGTCCTATCGAGAAACACTGCTGAAGTTCGGATACAAATATGCACATTTAACAGAAGATGTCAAGGAACGTTATACTGACCCAGAAAGCAGCTACAGGTATGGATTCAGACCATCGTTGATATGTCCTACCTGACGGTGAGACAGTTTTGGGTGGTCACACGGCAAGGTTTGTCCATCTGACGATCGCTTTCAGGAAACGCTCATGAGCTGGTGGTAACAAAAGGAGATCATGAATGGCAAACCAGGTGAGTTTAATCGGCATTGCACATGATATACACTCTGAGCAGTGATCCAGACACTCTCAAGGGCTCTTACTACGCTAACCCTATCATTGACGCACCGAATGTGTCACCAGCAATGAAGGAACAACATCGAGAATATTATCGTGACAACATCTGTAAGTGACGATGCCGATGTGAAGCATCGTCTAATCTAGCTTAGGGCCAGATACTGATGAAAAGGGCATCGAGGGTTTTGAAGAAGCGTTCAAAAGCCTTGGAAGGTCAGTGTGGCTATCGTCGCTTACTCGAATAATACTAAGCGTTTTCCAGGTTTGTCTTCAAAGTGGGCTGTGAGCTTGCTGTAGCTTGCCAGCCTTTCGGTGAATTATCATCTTTCATCTCCACTGCGTCCGTGTCACTCAAAATCCTCGAGTTTCAAAGCATTCGGGGGGCTCTTCGTTTTCCTTAGTGGAGCTTATTGGTCGCTCCCAAACCACCAAGGCGCGATTGCTCCATTATTTTCCTCCTAGCCCGGGAGACACGAAAATCACCGAGAATGAACCTATAGACAGTTGGTGTGGTTTTCACCTTGACAACTCCCTTTTGACTGGACTGTGCTCCGTAAGTTGATGTCGCTTTCGGACCCTCCATCCGTAGTAAGCACGCTCTTAGGCGATGTTTCTGCGAGAAGTGGATGGGAAGGAGCCAATCGCGGTTCCCCCACCTTCTCCAGATTCCGGCTTATACATTCGAACGAGAGGAGGTGAACTTACCAAAGTTTCGATCCCTGCGGATTGCCTGGCGTTTCAGACTGGCGAAGCCTTCGAACTGGTAACTGGCGGCAAGCTCCGAGCAACCCCGCACTGTGTTCATATTGGGGGGGGTGCTGAAAGGGTCTCGAGAGAAACTTTTGCTCTATTCATGCAGCCTGATTCTGACCAGAAGCTGTCTGCTACTGAGACCTTCGGGCAGTTCACCAAAAGGATCCTGGCAGACCACTATAGGAATGACTCTACTTGATTAACTGCGGATAAACGATAGTAGTGAACGAAATCATGATAATAAGGACGCGCAAGGGAAACTATATCAAAGGGTGTTATGGACGACGATACGACGCAGAACTACAACGGCGATGATTTTGGGACGTAAAGGAATCAGGAAGAACAGACATCATTGCCGCAGTCAGACTATTCCGCTTGTGTGACGAGGATGGGTCTATTTTACCATCACTTCTTCGTGAGCCAAATGAGGATCGTCGTTCGAGGTCTGAAATTACGCTCCAGTCTTCACTTCCAGGGTGGGAGCCAGCTGAGTCACATCTTGGCCGAGATACAGGATCCTCGGATACGGATGGGCCTTGCTCAACCTCTTCAACGGTACTAGAGGGTCGTTTGATGAAGGATCGAGCATATTCAAGATCCCGATAAATGGCTTCAATGGCAACCTCCACGCCCTTTTCCTTGAAATCATTTGAGCAATGTTTGAAGACTCGGCAAAGGTGACTACTTACTGAGCGAATTTGTTTACCAATAAGTCTGGCACGATCAATCTGCTTTTGATCCGTAGTGGCAGATACAAGGGCTTCCTTTAAGCTCTCGACGGTAAGCTTGCGAACGCCAGCTCCAATCCCCAATGCTTCAACACGGTCGGCCCAAAAAAATTGATCACCGAAGAAGGGTTTAATAATGGTTGGTATTCCAGCTGATAATAATAACTTCAGGGGTCGGAGTAGTACATCGAAAGGTCAAAGACAAACCTCGTAGACTTGCTCCGGTAGTACCAGCACCCCCGTGATGGCATGCAGCATCAATGCGTTGGAATAACCAATCATGAGGTATAGATGTAATGGGATATATCTGCTTTGGCAGCGGTTCCTCTGGTTTGGAAGCCTCCGATGACTTGGCATGTAACCTGTCTGACCAACCCTTGGAGAGAATGGCATGGACACCACTCTGAATGATAGCATCGATAACACAGCGAGTCATGCCCTCGGGGTCAGAAACGACAATGCTTCCGAAGCCAATATACACCACTTTCTTCCCAGCTTCATGGGCGGAGTCGACGAAAGAGACCAGGTCATCAGGTGGCGTCCACTTCTTGGCTCCGACCTCAGCATCATCTAGGAACCAGTAACCTGCACTGTATTGACAGATGTTACAAATACTGGCGAAGACTACAACTCACCTGTAACGCGAATCCACTCGGGCCAGTCAAGGGGCGGCGGGACTACGGTTGGGCTAAAATTATACAGGAAAGGGATTTTGTGCGGTTCCATGCGGTCAAGGCTCGTGTTATCGAGGTGCAGCACGTTGCGACGCCAGCGGTTGATCTGACCTGAGATCGCACGCCAAAAGACTTGATCAAACATGACGTAGGACTAACAAAAGCAATTTAGAACGGAACACGTGGAGAATGCTAACACACCATGTAGTTGTAGCTGCCCCCCATCTGTACATCATCAGCGTCTTGCTATCTCACAATGAAAAAAGGCGCATACCTTATGCTCTGGGACGGCGAAAGAGTGTGGATAAGCTCTACACGGCGTCTGGTCACACCAGCAGGAACTAGACCATGATAGTTACGAACCTTGTCCGTGTCCACGTCATAGTGAAAGCTCGGAAATAAGGTATTCTCAAGGCCTCTGCAATGTGGTACCCTCCCATTGCACTCGGGCTCTCTACGAGAACATCAGTTCCTTGACATGCTTCCCAAGACGTTTTGAGCAGATCATCCAGCCATCCGCGGAACTGTAACCACGGTGAGTACTACAGTGAATACATTAATGAGCATACACGCCTTTAGGAGCCCTTCCTTCAAGAACGAAACCGTGAAGGTACCATTCTCCACGCAGATCCGCATCAATTCTGCCGGATCCCCACCGACATAACCATACTCAATGCCATGCTTGAAACGGTTTTAAATAAATACGTGTGCAGACTAGTAGGGGTATCTCACAGCCTCGATCCATGCTTGAAACTCTCCGTGGGTAGCGATTTTGCAACGATGGCCGTCTGCCATCAGTCCTTTGGCAAGGGAGATATAGGGCTGGACGTCTCCTCTGGAACCAATGGTCAAGAAAGTGAAATGTAAAGATTCTTTCGGCTTGAATGTCAAGAATGTGGATGAAGCTGAAGTGAACATAACTGCAGGCAATGATTCTGACATGTTTTCTGGGGCTGGAACTGGATCAGCATCGCTGGAGAATAATCGGGGCTCGAACTCTTCCAGAATCAGGGCATGGCGCTGGCCTTCGCTTAACTTCGGCACGTCAACACTGCAGGGACGTTTCCTGGTGTCTTCCATCTGACGCTCCAGAATAGAGATAAAGGCAGACCGCCTGTCATCGGTACCAAATTCGAAGAATAACTCTTCGTGGCCTTTGATAACAACAGTAAGACCAACATTTCCAAACCCAGTGGCCCTGGACTTCTCGACATTTAAGATGTCTCGGAGAGGCAGAATCATCTATGGTCGCCATCAGCGTCACCAGCCAGGCAAGAGACATATAAACTTACCCTTGTTTTCTGACTGAGGGGACCAGTGGACTTGAAACAAAAGTAATTGGAGGACACATATAAGCGACCCGAAACGGGTAGAAGCCTGTATAGACAACCAGAGAAGTCTTACAACAAGATTAGCAGACACAACGGATGTTATTGGCAAATGCATACAAGCAAGTAGAACCTCTTTGTCGTCAAAGGCAAAGGCGGTCCTGAATTTCTCCATGATTTCCCCATCGACCATAGCTTCTGTTGTCTCTAACACACTGTACCCTAGGTCGGCAGGTACTCCATTACTCTGATCAAAAGAGGATGTTACGGGAGATGAATAAATCTCATGCACACTTCCAAGGTTCTGTGGCGCCGAGATAGTTAGACCCATAGAACCACCGGGAGCAGTGATCCTGCGTGCGCTTCGCAGCCAAGAAGGTACACCGACATTCCAAGGTACGCCTAACGGCAAGATCTTGCCATGGGATGAGGAAGATTCACCTGGTGAGGAGGATGGCGGATAAGTGTGATCCCGTAAAGGCAACGAAGGATCAGTTGGGAACACAGGATTACTTGTGACAGGCGAAGTCAGGTCATTACCAGAGGTTGATGTTGCAACCGGAACGAACGAGCCACGCTTGGATATGTGTGTATACTCCTCAGCGGCGTTTGGAGGATCAGGGGCGCTGTACGCTCGCCCAAGTGGAAGGGGAAAGGAATCATGGAACGGTCGAAGAAGGTGCGATAACCGGAAGGAGGAGTTGCCTTTAGACTCTGCAGGAGGCAAGCTACGGGCGCGATCAATTCCATGGGCCGCGACAACAGTTGATCTGGCAGCTGTGGTATCTAATACAACCTGGGGAGATCCAGGGTCTAGTGTACGATGCATGCGCACAGCATCGCGAATATGCTCCAATGCAGCTTGTATGTCGTGGAAGTATGCGAAAAAGTACGAGTCCTTCTCGCCCTTGTCAACGATCTTGACCTCGATCGTCTCACTGAAATCAAATGCTGATGATTTCTCTACATCAACAATGACCGGGTAGGGTATAGCAATCTGACAAATGTTAATGGATGTACACCACCGGAGGTAATACTAACTTTGACAGTATCTCCATTATTCTGTGCCTTGAATATTACCTTGCAGATCGCCTTGAGCCATTCCTCCCTACTTGGAACTGAGTCTGCGGATAGCATTACAGTCTTTTGGTTCGTGCGAAGTATGATATCCTTCTCGCCAACTGATTCACAGGAGATCACATATCGTAAATCGATAATCCCACTCAAAAAGTACGGATCCTGGCCGGGATGTCAGACAAAGTCCTGAAGAAGAACACTGGGATTCACCGATGAAGACTGATACCATGACAGAGCGTCATTCTTTAAGACGAACCAATACTTAATCCATCGCTTCGTCCGAGTCGCCTTCTTGCTAAGACTTCCAGATTTCAACACTTGGCCCTATAAATGGTCGGAAATAGTAGCAAGTACTCGGATGGAATATGTACCTCTCTACTTGGCATGTGGGCGAAGAAGCATATGTGAGAGTTTGTGAGATACATATAACCCTGCAATACTGCTTGCAATGACTACAGATAGGTTCCAGCCGAGATCCGCACTTACAAACAGATCTGAACAGCCAGCATGGCATCTCTGCAACTTGATGAGGATCACACCAAGGGTGCACAGCAATACTTACCTGCCCACACCTCACTAAGAACATCTATGTCAAAGATTTCTCTTAGCTTCTCAGCCAAGCGAGCTCTACGATTGACTTTCACAGTTGCCATGCTGCCACTACGACTAGCTGTCCTCCGTCGGATGGAGGCGGCAAGGTGAACAGTCATGGGAAGTGGTACCGAAGTCGGCAATGGATCAGGTTTCTGAATATTTGCTGGTCTCGGTGTTGCGGTCTCGAAATCGTCTACTTCGGCGTCCTCCTCGAACGCCAAGTTCACCTCTATATCAGAGTCGCTTCCCCCCTGAACATCTCCTTGGACAGGTCGTTTCGCGGAACGGATGGAGAGAGACGACATTGCGCGCTTCGCCCATTCGACCGAATGGTAGATAGCGTGGATTGACGAAGCTATTTGCGGCCCTGCAAATGTGAATGTAAAATGTATTATCGTAATTATTCGAGCGAAGACCTACTGGTGTCATCATCGGAATCACCATTAGGTGTAGTAGTAGATCCAGGATCATCCTCATTATCCGGGTCGTCGCCCCACGGCAGTGCTTGCAGTGCTTGGATGAGCGTCTGGGTCCCAGCGCGCATCTATTCCGACAGAGGAATGTAAGCAATCATGACGAGAAGCTGGACGTGTGACGTACGGATCCTACGCCTTGAATTTCTTGTAGGGACGGACGATGTGGAGGATATGATGGTGGTGAAGGAGGCCTAATGAAGGGCGAGTCATCACTTGAAGTAGGAGAGGACACCTGATGAATATGTTCACGACTCTGAGACTGCGACAATGGGGTAGAATGGCTGGAAGCTTGTGCTCGATTGAGATAGTTTCACTACTTCAGTAGGAAAGACGATCACCTTCTGTTGGATCCTCCCCAGAGGTCTCCTTACCTTTACCCTTCTTACTCGTGCTGGCGATACGACGGGGCTCTTTGCTGGTTGGCGAAGGAAGGGGGTAAGGCCGCCCAGTTATGCACTTCCCAAGGTCGATCGTCTTCGTTGCCAATCTCCTGATCCGTTCCTGCGGTGACGCATCCCCATCCTGACCTTGTTCGGTCCCGTCAGCCTGGGGAGCATCCTGGACAACTGGTGATGCCATGGAACTTCGAGCCTTTCGTGGCACGAGTCTCGACATGGACTCTGAAGGACCTAGTAGAGGTTGTATGGGTGAAAGTGTGAAACTACGAGTGCACAGATTCGGCGAAGCACTCATGCTGATGCTGATCACGTGATAATTCCTTACAGAAAATGAAACTAATATTACTTGTAGATGGAAGCCTAATGCCAGTGGACAGATCTGACTTTACTCCTGATTCTGGCTTGAATGCCAAGTCTTTGTGCAGAAGTCTGAAGTTACCAGTCAGATATTCAGTCAATATTGCATTTCCTTCCTTGGACTCCTGGGGGCAACAAGGGAGATGCTGTGTGGGTAGTCTCACCCCAGAGTTTGGAGTTGCTTGTTGGCTGGTGAATATTTCAGTACAGTGATGAATGTATGCTCTTGAAATGGACACCAAAAATAATACTAGTAGCCCACCGCGAGGGTCGAACTCGCAGCCTTCAGATCGCCTAGTGGTAAGAGTCTGACGCTCTATCCGATTGAGCTAGGCGGGCGACACTGAGTCTCGAACACAGTCCATGACGGTGCAGTGGTGAGGCCTAAGAGGTATTACCAATTGGAAGGAGTCATCGAGTCATCAGTATAGCCTTGGCTTAGGAAGCCACATAAGAGTCCGGCATCAGATGGATGTGTGTGAAGAACATGAGGCTATCATCCAAGGGTGTAGGAAGGAGCATTCATATAGCAGTTGCGCTGCAGCGAGGCAGCTGCCATGCCCAGTGTGGGCGCCCGCAGATGAAAGGGGCAGCCACTTCGGCGGGACGGCAGGTGTACACGCAGCGATGTCGTGGTAAGTTTGACAAATGCAAGGGCACAGCGTCGGAAGGCACCAAGGCGATGTAGCTGATGAAGTTCTGTCGAAAAAGGTCCAGTGACTAGACTCGGCTTCCTCACGAAAGTCAAGGGCGCAGTCTCACCATAAAACAGAAGAGTGAATCGAACGGGTATAGAAAACGCGCAGAGGGAGAACACATTTCATCACGGTCGGCCGGTGGGCTTTGCGTCCCACAAATCGATCAGACTCGAATACTAGTCAGACGTTCGTTGTCAGAGTTGCGCCGAGACCAAGGCTGTGAAATGTTGCTGATGTAATGCAACCTATATACCACCGGTGGCGTGGTCCGCAGCAGAGACAACGGTTGCCCTTTTGTCCCTCCTCCCCCCTCTGACACGTCCCTCTTCAACTCCCCGTCCTTTCTCTCCTCCGTGGTCGAGTCAGAAAGCACAGTTATATCCCTACTTTGCCGCAGCATCTCTTTCTGCCATGTCTGACTCTCAGAGCGATAGTTTCTATTCAGCTTTCGAGCCCTTCGGGTCTGAATTTACCAAGCAGCAAGGAGGCCTTGACTTTGTTTCATTTCACTCGCCATCTGACATCCTCGCACCTCATCCCGATCTCTTCGAGCTCGAATTGGATTCCAGCCTCGCGGCTTTCAACGAAGTTCAACTCCAGCTTCTCACCGTTGACTCCAACGACGCTTACTCCTTTTTGAGATCCGATACCCCAACGTGTGGTCCCCCTTCCACCATCACAGTCTCCTCCGAGAGTGCATACGAGACCCTCTCCTCTCACTCCGAGTCCTTTTATAATTTCTCCGACTCCTCCTATCCACCTACCAATTGTTCTTTCCCCCTCGATCTTGAAATGGACTTCCAACGAGTCCGTGTTGGGAGCAGCGGTTGTTCTGACTACGGCACCGGAGTCAACAGCAACTCTCTCCCTGTCACTGTAGACCCCAGTGCTTTCGGCGCGTTGCCCATCAGCCCGCGTAGCCCCTCCGCTGTGCCCGCTGACCATTCCTTCAAACGCACAAGTTACTCTGACTACGGCGGGGCAACCCGCATCTCCGCTGTCCCAAAGTCTTCTTCCGCTGACTACTATGGCCTCGGCTACCTCGGTACAGACCACAGTGTCTCTCCGAACAACATGTCCCACCTTTCTGTCGCCTCCGCTGTACCACAAGCGAGGGCAGTCAGAGGCATAGAGGACCAATCTAAAGAAGATCCTCGCAAGAAATACCAGTGTCCGACTTGTCCCCGTGGTTAGTTTCTTATCCATCCTGCCACCTATCCCATGTTACTAATCGACTCGTAGCTTTCGCGAGGGCTTACAACCTGAAGACTCATATGGCAACTCATGACCCCAACCGCCCGAAACCCCACGTCTGCCCCCACCGCTCTTGTGGACGTTCATTCAGTCGCAAGCACGACTTGGGTCGCCACCTCGTCAGCATTCACAGGGAAGAAGCCATTTCTTCCACCCCCTCCGCTGCAACCAAGGCAATTGGTGTGGACGCTGGCCCCAGGGCATGGTGCGACCACTGTGGGAAGAGCTGGGTAGGCACAGGCAGTCCGTGCTCCTGCGCCGATGTCAAGTAAAATTTCAATTACTTTATTGCTATCAACTTTCTCGTGAGTAATTCCACTTTTCCTATTCGTTGATACGAGCTGACGTCTGGTATGCAGGCCGGGCGAATGCTAGTCGCCACTCGCTTCGTCGTAGTTGATGATTGACTTGTCCACTGCGCACATTTATGACGTATTCAATCACTCACTCTACGCATCTCTTCGTGTATCCGTATCGTACCGTTCGTGCTACTCCACGGACCCAGCGACGAACGCGATCTCGACCCCATATGTGTGAGGGCACTCCACTTATCTATGTTTGTTACCCAAGTACCCTCGAACGTTGACCTATAGCTTGTATATATCACCTACTCTGGATGCTGTTAACTATTCTACTATTTTCACTATCTGTCGTTCTTTTTCTTTTTGCTGGATGGCTATGTGCTACATTCATTGCGTTCACCTCCCTGTCTGTTGTCCAGTTCTTGCCACAACTCACCAGCACTCACTTGCTGGCAGGAGTGATGTTTGATCAAATGAAATGAAATTCATACCACTATATTGCGGACTTGGTGCTAATTAGATGTGTGAGTGTGATAGGGACGGCACCTTGCTGCGCTCAACTTTGTTGGAGGACACCCCCTAGTGCACCTCATTCCACAGAACCCAGCCATAGCAATGATTCACGCTGTTCTCATATGTGAGCCGCACTTCCTTGTTCCTCCAATTGCTTCGAACTGTCTAGGACCCTAAGTCAACACCTCTGGCATCCCGCGTCTGACCAAGTTCTACACGCCACTGCATCAGTCCTCTCAAACTGTTGTCCAGAAGATCTTCTCTCTCATTTCAGTCAGACCTGCTGGCCTGTGCAATTTCTTGGATGCGCCCGAACTCGAGGCATTCCTCGGTCCCAAGTATGGCTCAGATGAGCGCTGGAGGGTCGTATACCGGAATTATGCGACGCTCTATTTTGTGTTCGTAGTCGACGGCGCCGAGAGCGAGCTTGGGATACTGGATCTAATACAGGTATGCTGCCCATTGCATGAGCTGATGTCAACTATACCGTTCCGAAGGTATTCGTGGAAGCACTCGATCGTTCTTTCGAGAACGTATGCGAGCTTGACTTGGTTTTTCATTTCGACGAGGTACGGGTGTCCGCCGTTAGGCAGAGCAGCGTCGGCTGATCTAACATCATCTGAGGTCCATCATATCCTGTCAGAGATCATTCAAGGCGGTCTCGTTCTAGAGACCAACGTCGAAGAGATTAGCAACTGCGGTGGGTTGTAAATTCCCTCCGTTGAGTGGTGCTGATGACCCTTTTCTATGTACAGCAAAACTCGCACTCAAGGCGAGGAAAGACTCTTTTGCATCAGCAAACCCACTGGCTCTAGGAAGTGGTGTTGGAGGGTCGCGAAATGGCACTCTGCAAACACCTCTGAATTGGCTGACAGACAAACTGACTGGCGTGGGTGGTTGATAATGCTATTGTCGATTATATTCTTTGTACAATACAAGTGATTCATTTCGTTGTGTGGAAATTTCAACATGACTACCGAAGGACGAAAATGTTCGCTGGCATCTCGTACTGACTACTTGATATGCCCTTTTGCTTCCACCGTACGCTTCCAACAACGAAGCCCCTCATGTGGCTAATGACGTTCCTAGAATGCCGGATTGTAGTGTCATAAATGTGTTCCCAAGACGTAGAACAGTACCTGAACGTTTCTTCTTCTTCTTCCCCCCTCCAGCGGGACCCTTTATAGCAGTAGAATCCTGTTGGGTAGAAGCAATCGAAGGTGCAATCGGAGTTGTTCCTCGCGCCACGGGCGCAGGCGTAACGGAATTTCGCCCGCTCGTCCCCGCAGCAACTGATTCAGGTGGGTTGCTATCGCTCTCGTTGCGCTGTGAAGTGAACGTGAGAGTAGAGTGTAAAGCCGTCGTGTTCATGGCATTGAACATGAGCGCGTGAGCCTGTTGTTTTCTTGGAACACTTGACCCTGCGGGTCTCTGTTTGTCCAGTTGGGATGCCGTCGAGTCACCATCTGCAGAACTGGAGAGCATTTCTTCCCCAGTGGGCTTTTTGTTAGTGGCATCGGATGTGAAGGTGTCCACAATTGGCCATATGAACCCCGTCCGAGGGGTATAGTTGGGCCGGTATTTGCGGAGGGTATCGAGAGATGACTGGAGTGAGTTCAACGATGTCAACTGGAAGATACAGTCAAGTGCAAGGCTATCGCCATAGGAAAATCCAAGTACCAAGCGATTGGACAGGAGTGTATAGACGTCTGGAGATTGGTATATGCGATTGTTCATGACGAAATACGCCGCTAGCGGTCGCACTACCAAAACCATTCGCAGTATAAGACCAGGTTTGACAATGATCTCAGCATACGAACCCTCCTCGGGAGACAATCGCTCGCGCTTCTGAATTATGAACAAGGTCGGGGGCTGCGCATGTACCAAGGCAAATTCTACTCCCGTGAATCGTCTAGGGTTATGAGTAACGTGGGTGGCTTTGGCATCTTCATATAGACGCACTTGAGTTCTTCAGCCTCATTCAGTATCGGGGTGCCAGTATGCATCGTCTGCATTCTCAAGACCTGATTATTGCTCTGCTTGTCGTAGAACATAGAGGCTGCGAAGTAGTCGAATACATTCTCAGTCGTAAGCGGTCCATTAGCCTAGGTGCCATATCATGAGCCGCGTTGTTCAGGACTGCAGTCAAGGTCACGAACCTGAATCCACTCATGCCAGATGAAGAATCGGTGACTGTAGTCATCCGCTGGATGTAGATCGTTAAACTCCATTACCGACTCGGACAAGCAGTCGGAGACCAACAAGAGAATATAACAGAGACAAATAATCTTAATCTTATTTTAGTTATAGGGGCCAATACCCTCACACTCAGACGTTTGTGCAAAACTTATCACGCGGGTAAAACCCTAGACAATACGGAAACTCACCCCCAAGAGTACCGCAAGGCTGGTCTCCGTATAAAGGATGTCGGGGTTGTGTTACCCGATGGCTCATTCGACGTGTTCTTCAACATCTACCTTCCTGAAAATCATCCACTCCATATACCCGGGGGAGTACCGGAAAGGTTCCAACAAATCCATTTTTCAGAAGATGATGCAGAAAAGCATAGAACAAGCTGATCCCCCCTCGCAACTCTGCCAAAAACGGGTGTCGTAGAACACTTCTTGTCAATAGGTACGCAGGAGAAGTTATTACCATCGGGTTTAAACCGCCTTCAATGGACGAGAAGGCGCGATCATCGTACTCCTAGAAGGCGCTGACCGTTGAATTTCCGAAAAAGCGGCGCGTGATCGTTGAATTTAAAAAACCATCATGGCCGATTCCATGTTCCTCATTACTGGATACCATAAAACAGGCATAGTCACTGCGTTCGAGAAACACGGACCGGCAGCCAGTTCGTCGGTGTGAGGATCGGAGGAACTGGAAGTCCTCTATCGCCCCTAGTAGATTGAGACTGCCTTTCATACGCGGTATTAGGATCACTGTCAGACAAAACATGCTCAATACCTTCCTCCAAGGTTGTGTGTCTGTCTCCGAGTCGCACACAAGATACATGGCTACTATCATGGGCTAGCGAAGTTGAATTTCAGATGAAGAAGACCCTGAAATGAGCACTAGCCTTGCTATTCCTGCAGCTTACTTTTTCTGATCGGGAGGAGAGCCACTGCTCCAAGAAAAAGACATTTCCTTGTCCGGGAGTATTCGATCGTTGATTATTGAGTCATGTATTCAGAATCGGGGGTCATCTGGTCCACAGACAGTTTTTATAATCCGAGAGAGGACTAGGTTAGCTAAACACCCTGCAGTAACAGGACAACAACAGGACGAACTCAGGTTGAATGATGCGATAGAACTTGAAGCTGACCTTCGTGGTCGTGTAAAATTGTCACCCACAAGACAAAGTCAAGATGCATTTGTCATGCTTTCCGCTGCATGATCATGTCGCTTCACTTGCAGACTCTGGGTTTTCGTGTCTTACTCCCAAATTTTCCAGATTCTGTGTTGATTGCATTCACATGGAGGGACGTCACAGTGCAGAGAAGAAATTGCAGGCGATATTATGCTACCGGTCGCAACGTCCCTCCGTCCTCGCTTCTCACGTCTGCTCTCAACCAGAAACAACACTCTGCAAACCTGCAACGCGAGGAATCCGTTGGGCCATTTCAGTTGGGCATTTCCCAAGCTACTTTGCAGCGCGGGGAGAGGGCCAAACGATGGTCTGAATTGAGTACTGCTGGGAAAGGTCAGTGCAAGTTTCACAACTTCTGCCCCACACCCAGTCGCACTGGTATAGCATCCCACTTAACTCTATGACTGTTATGTAGTGTTACGGACAACCCAGCGCACAACAAACTTGACAGTTATACTGCTCGGGGCAGGACTCTCTGCTGTCCTTCTCTATGCTCTGACGTCCGAACTCTTTTCCAAGAACTCGCCGACTGTGCTTTATAATGATGCCTGTGAAAGAATTAAAGCATCCTCTCAGGTAAGTTGCATTCCAATGAGCGCTACAAGCGCTGACTTCGTCACGGTTTTGTGGACTACGTCTGTTGACCTTATGCCAGGTTGCAAAATTCCTTCGCGGTCCCCTCAAATTCCATAATAACCCTCCCTCTGCTGTTCGCCCACGCCATCGCCATAGACATGTTACATCACAAATAGTCGTGGACTCATCGGGACGCGAACACATGCTATTAAACTTCTATGTTCAGGGATCGTCCCCACGGGATTCCTCTTCCGCAGAAGAGCACAAGCCGCTGTGGAACCTGGATGATATTACATCCGCCTCTTACGATGGCACCATGGCGAGTATCCTGTCCATGATTGATTCCGCGAAGCGTACCTTCCGCTATTTGAGTGGGGATGCCATTGCCCTGCCAGAACCACCTCACCCTAGCATCGAAAATGGAAAGCAGAAGGACCGAGACCCGGGTGAGGACTCTTCATTATGGGGGCTCGCTAGTCTCTTCAAGGGATTACGAGGGGGGCGACCACCTAAAGAGCCAAGTATTGAGACAAGCGCACAGTGGAGTGAAGGTGAAGCACATGCTGACCTTGTGAGGGTAAGTTGCCTCATGCCTGTGCTCTGGAATACGCGAATTTTCCTTCCACTCGTTTGTCCGACTATTTATGCTGATATGAACCGGATAGAACGATGATGGCTACTTCGTGTTCCGGTACCTCCTCATTGACATCCCCAGTACGTCACATTTCAGCCTTGTGAGGTGTATGTTAATGCGATTCGTCTCATTCTTGGATTGGATTTGGGTTTCATAGACTCGGATGCTCGTAACCCGATGAGGGTGTATGTGGTACGAGCAACGGAAGTCCGAGAAAACGAGCCTATCATGCGGTTCCATGCCTCATGAGGATGCGCCACACGGCTTCACGGGGTTTAAGGCAGCCATTACTACTTACAAACAATGAAACATTGCATGATCACAACAACATAAATTCGATTCTACGAGTGGCTCCGGCGGTCTGCCATTGACTACTCGCCAAAAAGCTTCTGAACGCGTTTCAGGACTGAATCTTTGGCAGGATCTTCGGAAGCGAGGAATGTAAAAGTAGGCAACCGTGTGGTGAACAACAAGAGTTTCCAATGCAGTGGACATAACTTACCGTACGGATGGTCCTTGGATGGTATTTCCAGCAGAGTAGGGAAGGCGTGTTGGTAGTGGTCAACAGTAGGTCTGATCTTCTCTGCAATCTGGAGGCGCATGGCAATGTTGGCAACCAATTAAGTAGAGAAAAGGGGCGAGAGGAGCGGGTGTGCGCACATGTTGGTTGATGAGCAATATTGCAACATCCTTGCGTTCCGTGAATTCTTGGAAGGCTGCCTCGATGGTGGACACCTGTGTTTCTTAGGAAAAGTTGGCCGGGTATGAAACCGGTCGAGAACGTGCTTACTGGTATCTACGACCAGGAAGTTCTTCTTCTGCTGTTCGTTAATGTGACCTATGCCAGCAAGAAGAAGGCCTGTGATCGAATCCTGTATTAAGAGCTCAGCGAGCGGTCATGAACTGGAGCCTGCTTTCCTCACTTCATCACCAATGGCAGCGATGAGGTTCCTGTCCTTGAAGGAGGTGTGGGACGCCATGCCCACTGTTCGCCACTGGAGCAATGCGAACCAGTGACAGTCCGGTACACCGTGAGACACCCGAGATGAGTCTAATCTTATCAAACCATCCAATCGACCTTCATGATGGACCTCTTCAAACAACTCCAGCCCACTTCCGAGGACACTCTCCATTACACAGTCTACCCGCCTGATGCTCTGCAAGACAAGGTTTCTGCAGCCTCTCTCGTGGCACGTATCGATAGCTTCGTCTCAAACATTCTGCCCAATCTTCTCTGGCATCGCGACTCCCTCCAGCTCAAGGTCGTTCCAGACACCAATGCTAGGCGAGGAGAAAACAAGTACATCCTGGAAGGCCATATGCGTATTGGTGACTGCGTCGATGACGAGTGGTGCGCCGTCTGGCTTCTAAGAGAGATATCGTCCAGTTGGGATGTAGTCATCAGGTTGTTTTCAATACTCCACTCCTGCTTCCACTCATATTTTATCCCAGTGTCAACGATTCGGATGGTGAATTTCTACTCATCGAAGCTGCAGACTTTCTTCCCAAATGGGTGAACCCTTCAAACGCCGTGAACAGGGTGCGCTCCTTCTCTCTGTGAACAATGGTAAGCCTTACTGTTTTGCTAGGTATGGATATATGGCGGTCGTTTACATCTCATTCCCTTGTCACATGTGTCGGCTCCAATTAAGAAACGACAAAGGCCCAGACTGGCCGCTGCGATGGATGAAGACGACGAGTCTCCTACCGGTGATAGTTACATTGCTGTCGAAGATGCTTTATCTCTTGTTCGAGACGCAACGATTGACACCCTCGCTCCGAAAGAAGTGGAGGATGCTACATGGAAACGAATATCCAGCTATCCGGATGCTGCAAGGCTTCATGTACATTCGACCAAGGCCTACCTCCCCATCGATATCGCGCGTGCACTCTCAGTTGATCCTTCGCTCGTCCAAAAGCCCGTCGAAACCTTTTATACACGTGACGCCATGCAGCTCCGAGTAAGCGTCGCTCCCGAAGCTTGCAGCGAGATAGTTTTTAACATTGATCATAGGCCGCCCATCGCATGACACGCTTCCCACCTCGTCCAAATGTTCTCAGAAATATACGTATGACCCGAACAGCATATGCTCAGCTCATGTGCCAGAAGTTCTATCCACCAAAGATTTTTGGTAGCTTCGAGGAACGCGAAAATACTGACGCCTGGCGTTGGCGAGATATTGGCATGAAACTTGTGAGTGGTCTGATGCAGTTCATACAGTGTTCAGTGATATGATCTGTGACACTAGGCGTGTGGCTTTGAAATGTTGTTTCAGGAGTCTAAAAACCGCGCTACCATTGCGTTGAACCAAACAAGTTCTTCGGTAAGTTCACTTCACCAATATCCCCAACCATCTGACGAGGGGTATTCTGATTACTTGTTTAAGTCTGCAGCGCGAAAAGACGCTTTTCGCCTTACTCCCGGGTATAAATCATATATTTCAAATCTCGTTTCTACTGGTTATTTCCGCAACGAGATCGAGGGCTCAAAACTTTGGAATGATCTCGAGGTCAAAGCATCCGAAGTCTACGTCGAAGCCGTTCGGGAAAGGTATGCAGTTTTTGTCAGCACCCCTAGTACCACTGACGCATTTGAGCCCAGCGAGTCGTTGAGACCGTCGTTTGCCATGATCTTCAATTCAGCATTGGCCCGTGCTCCTGAAATGCTTCTAGACCCAGATGGACCTGAAGACTCAGATGAATGGATGAAGCTCGATGCATCAAGCTTTGATGAAGTCCTGACTCGTAGCTTTGAGAAAGATCAAAATACTATGGACCTCGATTCTGAGGCTGGGGAAGAAAATCGATTTGTAAGCGAGCAATCAGATAAGTTGCATGACCTTGCTGCGAAGATAGAGCAATTCGTACAGGGCGAGGGTGACTTAGAAGGGGCCCGTTTTGAAGAGTGAGCGTTTCATCATTATAATTTGACCAGAATTACTACTGCCATTATAGTGAAACCTCAGACGATGATGATGAGGCAGATGATCAAGAATTGGATGAGCAGTCACTTACTGACTCAGATGACGAAGAACAGGATGAAAGACGCGCAGAAAAGGACGCCACTCGCCAAGAGGCAATTGCGAAGCTTGTCCCACCGCTTCCCGCTGCCGAGTACGGCCAGATGCCTGCATCATTCAACACTCAACGGGTTTCCAAGACTACAATTGAAACTGCCACCGTAGAGACTCCCCTTTCCCCAATGGCAGGTACATCATCTAGGCCACCACATACTACCCGCCTAGTTCGCCCACCACTTCTACCACGGGACAGGTACGATGGGGTTGACTCCGATGACGAATCTTCATCTTCCGACCCGCTCGCAGGTGGCGACGAAGACGAGTATGAGTCGGAAGAAGACAGGCCTCAAGTAGTGGACGAAGTGGACATTGACATGACTGACGAGCAAGACGAGTTTATCGAGTTCTCTCGCCAGGCCCTTGGAATATCTGACGAGTTGTGGAATCAGATAATCCAAGACCGAACTCGTCGGGGAGGTGGGCCCTCAGCGGTAAAATCACGTGCGGAAAGATAACGTAGCCATTTCTCAGTGTTTGTACCCGAAGGTGCTAAAGCGGACAAGGGACCCTACAAAGTCTTGGAGACTCAGCAAGCGGACGAGGAGACCCGAGGCGCGGAAGCACTTCTTCTCTCGTCTACTCGTGACCCCCGTCCCAACGCTAACCCTAAGCTTGATTCCTTCGAGGCAGTTATGGAAGCTATGGACGCCCAGCTCCAGAGCTTACAACAGGGTGCATCTGATGGGTCCTCATCAATCACTCAGCCGTCTGGAGGGAAAGCAAAGGGGAAGGGTCGAGCTCCACCTACAAGTGACGATTTAGATATCGAAGCCGCGATGGAGGCTGAACTGAAAGCATCATTGAATGAAGACGCGGGAGATTCGGAAGAAGAGGAGAATATTTCCTTGGACTACAACCTCATGAAGAACTTCCTCGAGAGTTTCAAGAGTCAAGCAGGCCTACCCGGGCCAGTTAGCAACCTTGCGGGACGGCTGATGCCAGATTGGAGATTGCCCAGGGATAATGTATGACTGTCCTGGGATGACCCTGCAGCTGCCGTGGCAAGTACCTCGCGACGTCTCTAGCACAGATTATGTACTGTAACTTGGGCTCTAAGAATCATTGCAAACAGCAACTGTCAATCGCGTAAATGATATTAATCATACACACCCATAGCTATATTATCCATCTGTGTATGCAATCTGCATATCCATACCTTCTAGTATCGTCTTCTAGAAAGACCCGTCTTCTCCAGAGACTCGCAAATACTATACCATGTAGGACCACAATCACAAAAACGGAACGTTCTTCATCTCACCGGTCGCGAGGAAGTCTTCGTCGAAAGCTTCTTCTGCGGCCTCCTCTTCATACTCCCCGCCATCTCCGTCGTCATCATCGTCCTCGTCACCGCCCTCGTGTTCCTCACCCATTTCCTCGTCCATCCCAAAATGCATATCATCGTCATCCAATGAACCCGGCATACTCGCCACACTTATGCTCCGCGGCCGCCTCCCCGGCTTAAACACGCCTCCCTCTAAGTCTGCCCGTACATCTGCATCCGAATCCGAATCCAGGAACGTCGACGAGGCCGATGAACGTGATTCGAAGCTTCCGCTGCCGCTTCCTATGGCCGTGGTCGGTGATGATGATAGTGCTAGTGCGGCTAGTCGACTGCTTAGCCGTTCGAACGAGGACATTTGGCGGAGATGCATGCTGCGCTCGCCCAGACCACCCACGCCAGTACCTGAACCCACGTTCAAACCAACCTCAGCTGGCGTGCCCGAGCCCCCACGCGGTGACAACGCCCCATTAATCGAAAGGGTCTGTCTCCCACCGATGCTGAAATTCCTCAGCCGCGCGAGCGTGCTCCGGGTGGATGTATCCGACCTCGCGCTCAGTGCTGGCGAAGGAGGTGTCAGATCGGGTAACCGGAACTCCTGTACGGGCGTCCTCCAATAATTCAAGTCTGTGAACTCCGCTTCCCATTTTTTGTGAATGGGTGGGAACATTTGATCCACGAGATCCGTCATGTGTATGTACCTGTATCATAGCACATCAATCATGTGTGATGAGTGATATACGTCAGTTCCAAACGAACATGATCGTCGACGGGTGAGTCCACTCACGAAGACTTGTACCCCGTCAACTCGAGCAGCTCCATCTTGACGATACCACTCGAGTCGATGGTGAATATCCGTGAGGGAGGTACATTGACACTTCGGTACGACAGTGCGTCAGTAATACGGTTCCCAAATCCGGCATAGAACGGCGAGTCAGACGTCTCCCCGAACAAACGCTGGATATCTCTTAAACACGCCATCTTGAACACCTCCGGTTTGCGCATGATGACTTCTCTGTAAAAAGTACCATCCATCAGGTCCCAGCATCTTCACAACTGGGGCCAATGGAGGACCCACCGATGAAGAGAAGCAATGAGCCTGTCTGGGCTCATGATGACAGGCCCCTCCGGGAGCTGATAGTCATTTTGCTTGATCCCCTTGAGATATTCGCGCGTCGAATCTGCCTGGCCAATTGCCCGCGAAGTCAAGTACATGATCTTATACCCGTTTCGTGCAATATCGGTGTACAGCTTGGCCACACCAGAATGTGTCCAGTCTCGCCCGATCATGGTGAAAATGTGACCCAAACCATCAGACCTGATGTCAAGACAAGTCAGTAATGCATACCCGCGAAAGACTGAATAAACGTACTTGGTGATCGTTCCATCAATATCAGACACCACGATCGAGTCAGTCGATTCCAGGACGAATATCCGCGCAGTACATGCCGGCAGTCCACTGGTGGTCAACGAGAACGTGATCGTATTGGCACCGAGTTTCAGATCCAACACTTTCTGCAAAAGGAGGAAAAGGGACTGTGAATATTTGCAGAAAAAGGGATCGAGTGCCCATCAAAGGAACTTCACCAGTTGATCCGATGTGAGCCGGAGCGTCTTTGCATACCGTTTCTGGGTCTGTGGTTGCGTTGGAACGAGCACGTCCACGGGCTTCGTGATCGGTGATTGAGGTGGGGCAGGTGTCCCTGGTGGTGCTGACGCCGAGGCGTGTGTGCGGAGGGTAGAAAGCGTAGATGTGGGGAGTTTCTGCACGTGGCCATAAGGATGATTGTGCAAGTTGACGCTGTGTTGAGCACTCACCGTATTAAAGGGTATAGTCGCAGCCTCTCGGAGGGGTGGTTGTTCTGCAATGGATATATCTCTACTTCTACTCCACCACCTAACCCAGCTGCTGGATGTCAACTGTCTAGAAGGCGGTACAAGTGGTTCTGGACCAGATCGTTTCGGCTGATCGGTATCGTACGCCAGTGATGCCGGCGAGAACTCTTCTTGTGGTGGGGACGGTGACGTCGGGGGATCGTCAACGAGGCCATCCGTAGCAGACGATTGACGCCATATCTTGAGTGCATTCATCAGTGGAGACTCGTCTTCTCTGGTGATGTACTGTCCACCATTCCACTTGATCACAAGTCGTGTGTCACTGACAATGCTGTCGTCGCCCACGAAGCGATGGTAATCCACAAGCCCTGCATCAAACACGCATGCAGCCTCCACCTCGTTGTCGCCATGGAACACCTCTCGCCTCTCCACAAGACTGAGCTCGAATATTGACATGCCATCGTGGATCGATACCCGGAACTTGGTCGGATCTGTACAAAGCGCTGTGAGTCTGCCTCCTGATCCAAACGTGTCAGTGTCGCTGCAGGCCGATGGTCGGCGCTCGCGAGGTGGGTAATTGTCGTGATCGTGGTCGCTGTCGAGGGATGGAAGGGAGGTATGGACCGAGTGGGGACTTGCCTCTAGCTCGGGTGGCACGCTTCGACTACGTGTGAGGATGCGCTCGTTCTCGTCTGGTTCGTCATGCACGGTATCCAAGGCTTTCGCCTTACCTTTGATAAATGAAGTAGTAAAGTGTGTCTGTATGGGAGAAGGCTGTGGGAATGCGCCCCATTCCCAGGAGTATGCTTGAGTGTGTAGCGATGTGTCTGTGTTGTCTAGCGGGTCGTGATCTTTCGTGTGTCGAGGGGGTTCTATATTACCGTGGTGTTGCCGAGGGAATAGTATTCGATCATCGGATTCTGTGATGTTGTCAGTATTAGAAGAGTGAGGAAATGTTTGGAAGCTAACCAGTATCTTTGTTCTCATATGAAGGTGGGTCGGTGGATGAAATGCGCTGGGAATGCCATCTTGGCTGGGTAGGTGGTGAGTGGTATCCGGCCATATCTAGCGCCACATCTATCCGCATATTTAGAAGGCGAATTCCATGTTATTGAAAGGACGTACTGTCTCGATATTCAACGCTTGGCGCAGTGCCTTCTCCCTCGCTGGAGGAGACTGGGGTGGCATCGGTGGCATCATCCGACGAAGGAGCATCGGGTGCTGACTGCACGCGCTGGCGTTGAGTCCAGGTCTGGTCTTGTGACGTAGCGTTTAGATCGAGGAATTCTGGTTCTAGGATGTCTGACTTCGCCTCAGCACATGGTGGTCCTTCAATCAGGGATGACTTTGCATTGAGTGCAACGGGAGGAATGTCCTCCTGTGGCGTTGTCGACGTAGCCGTCAACAGTGGACTGGTGATGAGGTCATCCGGGATATCTTCTTCCGTTTCAAAGACAAAAAACGCCTCTCCTGCGTCGCCTATCTTCATACTGAACGGAATGGGTATGTCATTGACGGAGACATTGACCTAGACCAGGTAAACAAACGCCACATGGGCCCCGATAGATGGCCACGTACCTTTTTGTCTGCCGGACGGAGGACCTGAAGCTTTCCAAACCTGACATGGAACGGTGAGCAAGCGAGATGGACGTCTCCGTCTTCGGTGTGTCTCCGCACGACGATGACATCGATTGCACCTGTGAGGGTGGACGGGTTTATGTCCTTGTAGTACTGGTACGGGGCGCTGATCGCACTGACTGCACCACGGAGGTAGTTCATCGAGGTCGAAGGAAAGAGCCATCCCGTGCGGGACCGGCTAATTACCTAGTTTGTTCCCCAATACGTGACTGATTACAGCACGGCTTGTGATTTCAACCCCAATCAGCTCCTGTGCCCTGTCCAGAAACTCTCTCAGGACCTGCGCTGAACACACCAGCAATGGTTGGTCCAAGTATCTGCTGTACTACTGTGCCTGGGGAACGTGAGATGACCCTGTTTATCGACCTGCCCTCGCCTGTTGACATACAAGTACTCGCTTCCCGCTCGTCCGAGTTCGACGACTTGCACGATCACCACGATGGACGCACGATACCTATTATTCAAACGAATACCACGTCCACTGCAGAAGCATCGCACCATCGGAATCGCATCCTTCGTTATTTTCTTCACTACATTCCTCTTGTTTCTCTTGGCAGGTCTTTCACTGACGATCACACCATCCATATACCTCGTCAAAATCACATCTGGAAACACTGCAGTACCCACATCTAATGCAGCAACAACACTCGAGTTCGGAGTATGGGGTGTCTGTGGGAAGAGGTGCGTTCTCGCTCCAATACCTCTGACGTGCTTGTTGCAGATCGCCTGTCCTTCTCTTGCAGTGCGGCGGGCACGGGACAGTGCTATGGTCCCCAGCTAGGATACACGGTCCCCCAGTCTATCCTCTCCATATTGGGCCTCTCGCAGCAAGTAGCCACGGCGGCAGAAAAGACCATCCTGACGCTTCTCGTTCTGCATCTCGTCTCAGCAGCACTGTCCATGATCGTCTTTGTCCTTACGCTCTTTTTGCACTCGCACGTCGTGGCGATTATCGCGCTCATCATAGCCATCGCGACAGCCCTCCTGACTAGCTTTATGCTCACGATGGATGTTGTCCTCATCATCCTTCTGAGAAATAATATGAACATCGTCGTGACGGGCTTCAAGTTCAACGTCGAGTTTGGGAACGCAGTGTGGATGATTCTTACCGCGGTGCTATTGTCCTGGTTTGCAGTGGTCATGCTATCCGCAAGAGCATGCTATTGCTTCGGCGTGAGACGGTATGTTTTACATCGTTGCTTGGCTCTGCGTGTGGTCTAAAATCGTTCATACCTAGCCCTGTCTCAAGAGTGGATTCGGAGTAACCCTGTAGTGGAATCACATCGTCATGGTCCCCTCATGTATTATTGATCAATCTTGTGAGCCACAAATTGCTCTCGAACATAATTAATTACCATTGGCCACATGCCTTAATGACATGTTGATTGACATATTTGCGAAGCGACGGTTGTGATACATCGTCACCTGCACGTCGACTTGTAGCGGTATAGAAATATAGAATTCTCTCTCTCACCTTCGAGGCGTTCCTTTTGAGAACAGTGTATTCCAGTCATTACTTGGTTGTCGTTGAGGCTGGTGCAAAGTGGTGTTGGTCTTCAACGACGCGTGGAAATTCAGCCTATTCACACTAAGTATGTGTTCCCCCTCAGCGAGCGATTCGACGCTTTTGCAGATCTAAACCCTGTCTCTTGCTATTTGATGCGAGGATGCACCACCACCACAGAATTCACGCGAAAGACACGCTGCATCATCCAAGTCAGTGGACAAACACACGGATAATCTCTCTCTCTTCTCATTCCAGAATACGGGAGTGTAGATGTCCGAGCGAGCGCTAATACAGGCCTGGCCCTAATTTGAATAGAAGATTGGCACATCAAGAGCTGCGCCAAAGGTCTGCGTGAAAGAAAAAATATTCCCATTAGCCGACTTGAACGACTGACCTCGTCATTACTAGTGACGCGCTCTACCAACTGAGCTAAACGGGATGTGCTTTACAAGGGCAGTGACCCCTTCAAATGTTCCAAGTCCGCATCTCACAATTGTCCGCAACGTTGAAGAGCGTCAAATACTTAGTGCGAGATTCACGTTCCTCTTGTCAGGAAAGCGCTATAATAACGGTCGTCCGGCTATCTTGGTCGTCGTAGTGGCTGAACCTTTGCCAAATGACCGGAAACACCATCATGTACGAGGCTCCACTGCCAGCCCGTTTCGCCATGGTTAGTCTTTGGTTGTCTCATGCTTCCACTGATATATTGCAGCGGAAATCACCGTCAATGTTTTTATCTGAAGTAGCATTAAAGGATGCATGAGTGCTGCTGTTGGGCGCTTCTGTGGGGTTTGCGCCGTGACATCGCCGGCTGACCGAAACCAGCGGGGTTGATCGGCTAGGGAAGGTACGTTGTATCCATAATCCAAAACACTTTCTTTGACTGGACAGTTTTCTGGGCCCCAAATCAAAGCGATGTGCCGATCGATCCATAGACAAGGGGTGATTATCTTCCTCTTCCTATAAGGCTGGCTTCGATACGGGACTGTTGCGGAACCAGGTAAGTAGAAAAGTGCTTAAATACGGATGTTGAGAAGGCGTCGGCAGCACTTGAATTCAGGTAGCTTTCTAGGCTCTATCATGAGTTGACACATCAATGGCATCATAATCCGTGGACGTTGCCACCCCTTTCAGGTGTTTCATGTCTGGCCATTCCCCGTGAAGGGACACAGATTATCGCTCTAAGTTAGCGTACAGTATGACCGCCAAATACACACCGTCAAGATATGGGATCTCGGGGGTTGAAGCATCCCGTGCGAAGAGCTCGGCTCTGATGTGTTGCGACACGTCCGTCTGGACCACCTCGTGTTTGCATTGGAGAGAAATATCATCCAACGGCTTATCTGCGGATCGATCCTATCGCCGAGCTCGAGGAGTGTATTTATGTCAAATCTCGGTCGACCACAGACAGGCGCAACACCACGACCAATTGGAGCAGCAGAAAGATCGAGTGAATACTACACCTTCCTGTTTTGGCTAGGTCTTTTGGAGGCCGCGATGGAGGAGGCTGGTTGAGGCGCTATTACGGACCACGACTAGAGCTTACAGGAGCTGGAACGTTCGACTGGAACGTTCAGGAGCAGGGAGGGTGCCCGGTATCCGTCGGGACAGATGTCGGAGACCGTCCCTCTGTCGAACCATGGTGGATCCGGAAGGAAACAGAAACACGGAGGGCCGGTGGCCATACAGACGAGCAGACTTACATGTAATAGCTTAGTGCAAGTTGGAGGTTTGGGAATAATGCGCCCGTTCATTAGTCACTAGCCGGACGATTTACGACACCCGCAGGCCAAAGCAGTGCACACGAAAACTGATGGTTCGCCTTCTTGTCCGCCGTCTGCCTCTTCCAAGTGGACCACTACCACCCTCTATTTAATAGGCCATCGACACGACAGTCACGGGCTGCCCATTGAACGTGCTTTCCTGGTTTTTAATTCCGAGGTATCTAACAGACATTCCAACACACCTCATTATTATTATTGCCAGACGCTGCCTCGAGAAGGGCACGTTGCAGATCACAACCCTTCACAGTTCTGCCCGGCCTGCCCTTTACCTCGTTCCACTACCAAACCCTCGACCGCCATCGTCCCCTCCCCAGCCAGTCCTGATCCAAACACATCCTCACGACCGCCTTACGCCTCATCTCTGATTTTTATACCTATCTCGTGCTTTCTTCTTAGATCTCTGCTCCTCGTCCCCTCCAGCCTTCCCCGGTCAAAGGTCGACGGAGAGTCCTATCTATCTGTCAATTACGCTGTTCAACATCTTATACTATACTCCATCGCATCGCATCCCTTGATTATTGTCTCATACCGTCCCAAGCACCTTTTTATCCCACTCGGACGCACATCGACTCTAATTTACTGGTGAGCACCCCCCCCACGCACTTTTTCGTCTCAGCGCTAAACGCAGTCGATCGTCCCAGATTTAAATGCAAAAGGTGGTCACCAGTACTACTGCGTCGAAGGACAGTCTGTACATTGCACACGAATCAGCCTTATCGATATTCCCAACCCGAGCAAAGTCGAACGGCGTATTTGATTGGATCCAGACACGCGAACCCCGCCAACTCAGTAACGAAATAGGAAACGAGGTTGGTGCCGTACAGCCTTTGCTCCTCCGTCTTTTCTTACCGCCCCCCCCCCCCCAGAGACACTGGAACATCTCTATAGCCCAGAATTCTCCCCCTGAATTGTCCTCAGACGGCCCCCTGCTTGCAATCAAAAAATTATCAACCATGCCCGCCCGCAACTTGGCAGACATGAACAACTCCGCAGCCGACTCCAACCGTGCGTCAGATCGAAACTTGGGTGCTTCTAACAATGGTTCTTGCTGGAGACTCAGCGGCACTGGCCAATTGATTGACGGATCAGAATGGGATCTTGCTCAGGACATAGCAAGGCTCAATCTCGGCCCAGCTGGCGACCTTGCAGACGACGTGCATGGCCCACTGCTGACACCCTCTCAGTCCAAGCTCGCAGCTGCAGCTGTTGTCCAATATAATGAGGCTAGTCCGCTCGAGACGGCTTCGGAGGCGAGCCTCGATTCTTCTCCCCAGCATTCTGATCATCAGATTTCGCCGTCGCACTCCCGCGTATCCTCGACAGACTCTCATGAATCTGCCATGTCTTCTGCTAGCCACACTTTACGCGGACCCCCACAATTGAAAATTGCAACTAGTGGCGAGACGAGAGAACGACCACATTCGTTCAGTGGAGGGCTTTCTACTGCTGATTTACGGCGCCTTAAACAAGTCGGAGAAGAGTCGGGATCCGTCCAGACTGGAGGCAGTGCGTTGCCACCCCACCAGTGGTCGTCTTCCCACTATCGTGACCTTCTTGGCGCTGGTGATAAGCCATTTTCATCGGACCAGCCGACCTACCCGTCCCTCTCAAATTCCGCTGCCTTTGGTCGTGGTCAACAGCATTATGATTACCGTCCTCAACAGGGACCCGCCAATGGCGCCTTGCAAGGCGAGTTTGCTCCTAATCAACGAGGATTTTTCCCTCCTACGCAAGGAATTCCTGGTGCATCTCAGCATTTCGTTCAGCCCCGACACTCAGACGGTGCACCCGTAACCGCCTATCGTGCTTCACAGCGCAGCTTCCCCCACCAACCTTTGTTACCAAACCATACAGGTCTTGGGTACGGGCATTCTGGTCATGTCCAGCATCTGTCACTCGGAACTGCCCAGCAACTGTATGACCTGGTCGCTCCGGACCATCCTGCCGTCACAAGGGTTCAGCAGCAACATAACGTATTTCGGGCAACTCACCAACACTCGGCTTCGGATCCTGCGTCACTCAGGGATGCTGCGGCACTGGCGCTACTGAGCAATCAGGTGTTTGGCCCTGCTGCGTCTGGGCTGTACCCCCCTGCATTAACCCCGCCAGCTGGATTGTTTCCAAGCCAATTTTATGGGCTTCCCGATGGCTATGGGGCCGACGTAGGCCAAGTCGCCAATAGGTTACAACCCCAGTATTCTGGGCAGTACGGCGCGGTGTCGAATCATTCGATTGGACTCCAGAACAATGCCGCGAGTTCGGGCACACAAACCCCTGGGGGAGGACCCAGTGCGAACAACCGCAAGCTTGGATTGTATAAAACCGAGCTGTGTCGTTCATGGGAAGAGAAAGGTACCTGCCGCTACGGGGCCAAATGCCAGTTTGCTCATGGAGAAGACGAACTTCGCAATGTACCCCGTCACCCCAAGGTAAGCTCGGGCTATAGTGTTGGTATCTCACTGCTAATGGTGGCCGTAGTATAAAACTGAGATCTGCAGGGTAAGTGTGATCATTTAAACTGGAAACTAAGTGCTCATATATTACATAGACTTTCTGGGTATCTGGTGCTTGTCCGTACGGAAAACGGTGCTGTTTCATCCACACGGAGCTTCCTGTCTCTGGTATCACACCTGGCACTGATGGGGCGCCACCTCCGTCGGCGACTACGACAAGCCGAGAAAGGTCCAATAGCGATCCCAACGAGGCCTCCAACTCGCTGTTGGCGCGAATTCAGCGAAAAAACGAAGCTACTCCAGTCGATGTCTCTCCTCCCTCTGGCTCCTTCTTCAACGAGCGGCCCCTCGCCAGGTCCCTTCGTGTAGACACGTCTGTGCTCAACAATGTTTCGAAGCAAAACAAGTCTGCATACCCGACTTTTGCAAGTAATGCTTTGATGCTGTCGAACCCCGAGCAGACGACGATCAAATCACCTGTGCCACTTACGGCCGGGCCTGACTTTGGAAGACACAATGCTGCTCGACTTGATATTGTGGGGTTGAACCAGGTATGGAATGGTGGGGATAATTATCTGATTTTCCTTGTCTCATACACTACTTTTCCAGCGTCTTAATAAGGCATCTTCAACCAATCGCCACTCGTTTAACGGAACGGACGTGGACCTTGATTTTACCTCGCCATCGACGCCGTCTGCGCCAAACCCAGTGACGTCTTTTGGAATGTCACCGAATGAGCGTGTTTCTGGAAGCAATACAGTCCCTCGCAGCCACCACGTCCGATCTGGTAGCGCAGGCAATTGGGGTAGCGTAGGGCGTAGCAGCAACTTGACTGGTGCACCTTCATACCCACAATCCTCAGAGGGGAGCGACGTCTCGAACACGCCGTGGCCGACCTCGGGGCTTTCTGTTGGAAGCACCAGACTCACCGATGATTGGATCTGATGCCGCTGTGAGGAGACATTCCAAGTATCACCGCTAGTCGGGAGATTACTTTCGGACTCTAATCAGTTCGAGGTGAACTACGGACCATGACGCATGAATTCTTTTTTCCCCCTTTCTTTATCGTTTTTTTTTTTCTTTCTTTCGAAAAGCCACCCATACCTGTTACATCACGCACACGATTCCCGAGTACGCCCTGTTATGATACTGTTCACGTTTTACCCGCCGTCGTCTGATATCATGTCTTATTCCACTTTGAAAATTCCACTCTTCCGCTGTCCGTCCATGCAAGGCTTGAGCTTCATAGTACTATTACACAGGATGTATAATCGAAGACAAGTTCATACAACTTTCAGTTCCTCGAGCCCGCGGAAGAAAGCCGCCATTCGGCATTTAGCATGACCAATGTAATCAAACTCCTCCGCACGGATGCCCCGCTCCACATCGTCCTTGGCCTTCACGATGGACCATATGGCCCACATCCCGTTGCATGCAGGGCCCCAGATGCGTACTTCGCGTTCCAACCGGGCCAGACTGGTGTCTTTAACAACCGTCGAGGCACCAGACTTGGTGGAACTTGCGTGGGAGAGATATGCTTCGTAGAAGCTGCGCCGTTCGTCCGAGGTAGGATAGCGGGAAGGGTTGATTAGGTGGGGTGTAGAGGATAGATAATCTGCCGTCCATTCCTGGAAGTAGTTGGCAATGTCAAAGCCCCGGGGGTTGGGAGCCGCATATTCGAAATCGACGACGACAATCTTGGGCTGACATGAACAAGTGGGAGGTGTAGGGAGCAGGGGTAGCGACTTACCTGGCAATGCTCTGGCGTGCCCTCAGGCAGTGGTTTATTTAACCTCAACAGGTTGCCACCATGAATGTCGTTGTGGGCGAACACCCTCTTGCTGGGACCTTGAGCTTTCTCGAGACGAGAAATCCAGCGGGTGTATCGATGCCACTGTTGAGAGAAATGATCCAAATTGAGAGCCGTGCGATCCTCCTTATTCAGGTTCGGGTGAGCAAGAACCTGGCGGGCTGTTTGTAGCCACGACTTGACGTTCTTCTCAACACCGATCTCCCAACTCTTTCCCTCCTGGCTACTGATTGCCAGGGGACCTTCGACAGCACTGATACTAATAGAATGAAACTCTGCCATCCTAGCGCCAATCCAACGGTTGATGGTCTTGTCGCGAATGTCAGCAGGGGTCAGTGTGATGGAGTCGAAATACTCCTCAATGCGACCATTTGTGAAGGTGCCGTATATACGAGGTCCAATGTGGTATCGAGATGACAGGACATGAAGGGTATGAAGCTCACGAGACCGTGAGATAAGAGAACTGGCAGAAGGACCATAGATACGCAACAACAAGGTAGGAACGGACGAAGATGATAGGATGGAAACAAAATACACTTCGTTCATTAAGGCACCAGATGCCCTATGAACAGAGAGGGAATTAGGGTTGAAAGGTGTTCTGTCCCAACCCGGAACTCGGAGAGCGGTGAGTATGGACAAGAGCTGTTTCGCGAATGCTTCGGAGTTGTACGACCTGGAGAGGACAACGGGCGTGAGCATGGATGCCAGACTAGAAAAAAGTCACCCGACCGTCAAGCACGTCTACCAAACCAAAGTCGGCTTCAGGGAGGACGACTGCGCGCGGAGAGTGAATAGGAGCCATGTCTCACCTTGGGTCCAATGTAGCGTGCGCATTCCGAAGGCCGTTGGCGATATCGACTCTGGGTGCTGGGTCCGACAAGGGCGCAGCGGAAGGGGCTCTGAAGAATGATGTAGTAATGGGGGCGTCGGCAGAGGGAGACACGAGAGAAGGCAGTGATTCTGTGATGAAGGTCGTGTGCGCCATCGCAGCAGCAAAGAAGCAGGAACGAAGGTGCTTTTTCGGCACACGACCCGATATTAGTAGTACTCGGAATACAAGACCCCGGCCACCGCACAGTTCCCAATCTAAGCCTGCTCTTTGCTCGAGAGGTCGGCCGAGATAACTGTACGTTAAACGCCCAAAGGCAAAGTGATGCCATGCCAACCTGCGATTCCTGCCGGTGGATAGCGTCCAATCTAGTACACTACAGGAGAACTACCACTGCAGTGCGATTGAACAGGTAAGCATCGCTCCCGATGATTATCGACTTTGCCATGGAGCGCGACTCCGTTATAATTAAATTCACGGCCACCGCGTGTTTGCCTTCTCGACAACCACGAGGCGGTGCTTCCTTGGCGAGACTAACCCTTGTCATCGCGGACCCTGAAAGGTAGAATAGGCTTCTCAAAACACAAGGCAGGGAATGGAAGACTAGGATTAGATCTGGGGGGGGACTATTCATACTCTACACAGATGACATGAGGTGGGTATCCAAACATAGAGAAATGGGCCATTTAGCGCCTCGTCCGATAACCCGAGAATGGACTCATGCTTCCGACGCCAGGGATGGACTGGCAGACCGATTTTCTTTCGAGTCACCGATCGCTTCTTCGACAGGAAATCGCTTCACAAACAAAGATACCTAACAATCGTCAGGTTAGCCGCATGCTAAGATCGCTGCCGGGGGGTACTGACCAGGAGTGCAACACCCAGAAGCGGGGTACAGACAACCCAAATCATCTGTGGGAGCCCCGTATCAACAACGAGTAATACATTGCGCCTGCTGCTACTAACCTTGATCGCCACTGCTACACCATGCAGAACCTGCATCCTCAGAGAAAGCGGTTCGATAAGGTGAAGCGAGGTCCAATCAATGGAAGCTGATTGGTTCTGGATTCGGACACCCGCAGGCATCACGTGTCCGAGCGTTCCACCATACACTGAACCCGCTACGGCCTGGCAGTTCCAAAAAGTAGGCTCAGATACTACTCAACTATACTTGGAAAAGGGTCTCACCAATCCCACCGTAGCCCCCGTGAATCTCACCAAAAAAAAAGCACTGGTGCCTACGGCCAACGTAGAGGAGTCCAATGCTCTGGCAAACACCTGATAAGGTGCATGGAATAACATGCCTATCCCAACACCAGCAATAAGGGGGAGAATAGCTTGTAATGCACGCGAAGTCATATCGTCCAGTAATGAGAGCAGCCCTGAAACTAGTTTGAGTAAACTGGTCAAAGACGGTTGATTAAGAAAAATACCAAATCCTATAGTAGAAACGAAAAGTCCAAACACAATGATCCATTTTTGCCCGGCAGTATCGCCAGTTTTTGCCTGAACATATCCAATAAGCCAGGCCGCAGGCACAGAAGCAAGTGAAGATCCAAGGGAGTACGGCAGCATCTGAATGCCAGCATGCAGAGGCGTCGACCCATTGACGGCCTTGGTTCGAAGAGACGTAAGGTCCAGGGTAACCCCCAGCATAAAGGGCGTACCTGGAAGTATAATGCAAGGTAAAAGGTACCAGAATTGAAGGCAAAGTTATGTAGAAACGTGACAACTAAAATAATAACTAACGGCGGTGAATTAATCGATCGATCAAAACCCTTTTCCGAGTTCTTACCAACTGTGATGTTTCTGAAAGCCGAGGGTGGGAACAATGCATCTCGCTTGGTATGCATCTCATAAACGCCGCCGAGGACGAGGATAAGAGGACCTGATATAATGAACGTCAGAGTAGAAGGCGAAGTCCCTGTAAGACGTCAGCAAGAGCCGAAAATTATACTCCCGAAAAAGCTCTCTTACAACTGCTGTCCGTTGCAAAACCAAAGCCGACCACAACGCACCCCGTGCCAGTGATAAAGAGCAGCCTAAAACGCGTGTCAATTCATGACATACATAGTCATCATGGGACGTACAATCCAATAAAATCAAAATGTAGAGCAAGGTCTTGCCATGTGGCACTTTTCACAGGTCCAAATGAAACGTTCCGAAGCGACAGCATGATAAGAATCCAAGCAACAATGCACACGGGAAGATTCAAATAAACTGATTGGAGATAACTCTGAGTGATGTCGAACGCACGACCGCCTAAGTCACTTACATGCCCATCTCCAATTGAACGTGGTCGAAGCACCAGCTGTTGATTGTACGTGTAAGAATCAATTCATATCAAAGTTCGAGATCAGATGAGATCACTCACTGCTGAATAATCCACCCAAGAGCGGCCCAGCGATCGCGGAACAACTCCATGTCACACTGAGCGCCTGCGACCATTTGGCTCTGCTTCTGGGCTCTACGATCTCCGATGTAAGCACCCACACCGAACTGACAATTCCCCCACCCCCTACACCAGCTAACGCCCTGGACAGGATAAGACCTGTGATCGACTGTCACCAAACACTCAGAACACGGTGTTCACTGTCAACGCAAATAACACCTGCCTGTGCTGCACCGCAGAGCAATGACCCGATAGCAAAGATAAACATGCTCGCGTATAAAATGTTCTGGGCAGCTGTAAACGATAGAACGCCTCATTGGAAAGGCTACCTACTTTCCGTCCTACCAAATCGGACAATTTCCCATAAAGCGGCTGGAATGCCGTTTGAGTGAGCATATAAGCCGCACCCACCCACGTGTACTGGGTCTGAGATGCTCCCAAGTTACTGGCGATCGTTGGTAAACTAGTCGAGACAATGGTCTGCAGAGATAGTGTGAGGGAAAGATCAAGATGGCGTCATTGAACATACAGCGTCTGTCGTAGCAAGAAATAGCGTCATTGCCGCCCTGCACAACCGCGTTTGAGTGTAACGGGACAGCAGACACTCGAAATAATTACCCTAGATGGACGAAAAGCAAGCGCAACGTCGAGAGGGGATGTCTACCCTGTGTCTCCTGCCGAGATGCAAGGGTAGAGGTGTCTATAGGGGTTGTTACGGCGGTCGAACCTAGGGACTCTTCGGAGGGCGGGGCCAACTCGGAACCAGTTGGAGATGACCTCCAATGTCTGAACAACGATATAACCATGACTGCTGAGCAGTTGGACAGGAGTGAGATAGCTGGACAGGAGCTCAATCCAAGCTTGCTTTCCGTTCATTCTCACTCGTCCAATTTATACCAGTCAACGGACCTCTTGGAGTGGCTTCGAACATAGTCGCGTCCACGCCTGAAAGGCATCATGGCAACCTGAAAGAGGATCGACCCTTTGAGCAAGCACGAAAGGTTGCCGAGACATCGACAAGCGACGCTCGTCATGACGAGATGAATGGGCTTTGTGTTGCACAGGTCCAGCCCACAAAGAAGCAGGGAAGGTGGACTGCTGCCGTTTGAAAGAATATGGAAAGCAATGTCCCTTGGAACGAGAATGCCTGTTTATCTCATGCGTAGAATCGTTATGTGATAGAGCCTTCAGATGTAAGAAATCAGATCCCCGAAACGCGATATTGCCACCCATTCATCGAACCTTGAATTCGAAAGGCCATCTGATAGGTGCGCAGGAATGTAAAAGGCATTCGATGTTAAGATCTTGAGAGCAGGTTACAGCCACTCGCGTAGATTTCAGCGCGCTCAAATCAGCACACGTCAGTCTGAGATATTTGTGTGCACTGAAAAAGGACACATACAGCACGATAATTCTTATTCTACCATTAACAATGCGTGGATAATACGATGCTTCTATGCGTGTTGTAACTAAGCTGTAGCCCTCCTCTGGGAATCTCGTTCCGCGTCGTCCATATCCGCCGTGTCTCTGGTGTGACACCCCTCTATTGAGTTGAATTGAGAAGCGATCGATGAAATCAAGCGAATGTCGCAACGACAAACCATGGATAAATCAAAGCCCAGTGAGCTCTCGTATTCTCTTCCACGCGCGAGACAACCACCCATCCTCGGAGGATGGTGGCGAATAAATAAAAGAAGCCGTACCATTGTCAGTAAAGCCAGCATCCTGCGAGCCTTGGTTGTCAGGATTATTTCCCTTGTTTGTAGTTGAGTTCCTTGACGAAGATGGTGAAGCATTGCTACGGCCCTCTACATCGTCCGCGTATTGCTGTAATATTTCACGTTGTCGTGTTGTCAAAGATCTGCACCAGGATTTTATCTCATGCTCTCTGGCTTGCGCAAGTGCCTCACCTCGGAAATTGAACAACAAACGAGACGAAAAGATCACCTTTACCACGCCCGAAAACGGACGAAACACCATGGTTCCTGAGAACCATTTCTTCACCATGCTGAGTTCCACTGGGCACACGAACATCAACATGTCCGTCGAGGGTTGGGACCCTGATGCGACCACCTAGGAGCGCCACATGTACAGGTATTCGAGCTTCATGGTGTAGATTGGCCCCCTGCCTCCGGAAGATCTTCGAGACAGCGACATTGACACGAACAAGAAGGTCACCGCTGTTACCTTTTCCAGACAAAGGAGCATCGCCAGAAGCTGGTACACGTATAGTCATACCATCCTCCACCCCTAAAATTGGCGGTAAGCAGATTTAGTAGTAAATAGGAGAAACAAGACTCACCTGGCGGGATATCAACTTTAACAATCTTCTTGGTTCTGATGTGGCCCTGTCCCTCACACGTGGAGCACTGACTCCCTCGAGGGATGGTGGATCCTGTTCCAAAACACGCGCTACAGGTGCTTGCCATCTGGAACCCACTGTCTATGACGAAAGTTTGGGTTCCAGTTCCGTGGCATGTATTGCAAGTTGCCCGTTTCGCTCCTCGCTTGAGCCCAGTTCCAGAACAGGAAGGACAGGTGGCCACTGGGTTTACGGTGACGTCAAGAGTAGTCCCTTTGCATGCATCCATGAAACTGATGCTGACGCGAGCCTCAATGTCGGCACCTCTAGAACTCTGTCGAAACCCCCCAGAACGAGCGCGTCCACCAAATGTCCCCCCAAAAAGCTGGGAGAAAAGGTCACCCTGAGCAGATCCAAAAGCTCCACTGAAGTCCTGGAAGCCCGCGAAACCGCCTGCACTTGGACCTCCACCCGCACCAGCGAAAGGATTTCGATTAAATGCATTAGGGTCGAAGCCTGGTTGCTGTGAAGCGGATCCGAATTGATCGTAAGCAGCTCGCTTCTGGTCATCTTTCAGAAGCTAGAAAGCTGGTGAGAATTACTTTGGAAAAGTCGATGTGTTACATACGTCATACGCCTCCTGTATCTCTAAAAATTTATCTTGGGCACCCTTGTCTGGGTTGGTATCGGGGTGGTATTTTCGCGCAAGCTAGTACCAGAGAGGCTGAGCCGACGAGACCCTCGAGAGATAAATGAACACGCACAGAGAAATAGGCCTTCTTGATGTCAGTAGGTGATGCATCCTTGCTGACACCAAGAACTTGGTATGGGTTTTTCGGACTAGCTGAAAGTGGTACAGATGTGTGAAAAGTCCGCTATATGGAAATATGGTTACAAGAGCGTGTCATCGAAGAGATGGAAATTGAACCTTGGATTTGCATTTGTGCTTATGGACACGATGACTTGGTGCGTTCAGCGGATGCAAATGAGAGCATGTTGCCGAGTAAGTTCTATACGTACGCGTGAACTGCTGTCTTGCGCAAGTGTAGAACGAGACAAAGGAAGAAAACCCTTGAGACGTAAAACGCGCGATCATATCTGGCAGGTTGAGAAGGACGAAGCAGCAGACTTTTAGGAAACCAAAATTGATATTTGCACATGTTTGTGTCTGATGACTAAGCACCTCCTAATAACGTACACACGTAAACTAACCAGAAAGTACTAGCGGTGAGCGTCACGACAAGATCTGTATGTTCACCTTGAAGATCGCTCAGATTCAGTGTAAATCGGTGTTGACTATAATGTATTGTCCTCTCTAGCTCGCCACCAAGATTTCCCGTAGGACACTAATATCTCATCACCCTTCTTTATTGCCTCTGTTGAGTTCCATATGCTCATGCGCAATTCTCCTGCGCCAGTGCGATACTCCACAAAAGCAGAATTGGGCCTGCTTTTTATGCCCCGATAGTCGTTGACGAACCTGGCCTCGTTTCCCATCTTGCTGGCGTCAACACCAACGTTGACGCCGTCTTGGAAGCGATGAAGCGATAAGTCATAGTCCGAGTCGGACCTTTCCTGGCAGTGAACTTCTCCGATATAGTCAACGATGTGTGCCCTTGGGTGGATCTTTCTAACGGCGAAAAGGCCATACTGTCCTCGTGCAGGGTGCGAAGGATCTGAAAGATATCGGATGCGGACAAGGGGGTTCACGGTGACATTAGAAGCGGGCCTATGACCAGTACTGTTCGTCAGGAAAAGGCGTGTGCTCACTGGCACCGAGGGGTGGTAGCGTGGAGACGTGATAAACTGGACGTTGGTTGGCCATTGCGGAGGCTGGGTCTGTCGGGTCATGACATAGGGCCGTGGGTAAAAATCAGTGACCACAGTATTTCCTCCCTCACTGTGAGGAGGAAAAAGCATCTTCCCTTTCTATTCCTCAACGAGACTCTTTCATGGTGCGACCGCCAGCAAAATCTGTCGCACGCGTATATCGCGATGTCAATGCGCAATTCGGTCCAGTGTGGTATGAATATGGTCACACTTCCCCATTTCTCTCTAGGGCATCCCATCAACTCACACTTGCACAGACAATCTACAAGTACAGTGGGGTTCCCAGGACCACTACGAAATAGTGCGCAAGGTTGGCCGTGGAAAATATTCGGAAGTAGGTCGACGCTCGAGTCGAGTCTATGCGCAGTGTCTGATCTTTGATCCCACCAGGTATTTGAAGGTGTGAATATCGTAAACGACGAGAAGTGCATTATCAAAGTCCTTAAGCCGGTCAAAAAGAAGAAAATTAAGAGAGAAATTAAGATCTTGCAGAACCTTGCTGGTGGCCCAAACATTGTCGCTCTTTTGGACGTCGTCAGAGACCCTTCTTCGAAAATTCCCAGTCTGATCACGGAATACATTGACAACGTCGACTTTAAGGTGCTATATCCAAGATTTACTGATTATGATGTCCGCTATTACATGTTCGAGCTCCTCAAGGCATGCCTTATCCTACGATCGCCGCAAGCGTCAACTGAACTGTCGTCTAGGCTCTTGACTTTTGTCATTCAAGAGGAATCATGCACCGGGACGTTAAACCCCACAATGTCATGATTGACCACGAACGCCGCAAGGTATTTTCCGCCACTTCACGGCGCTCGTTGAGTTGATTATAGATGTCAATCGCAGTTGCGGCTCATAGATTGGGGTTTGGCAGAGTTTTACCATCCGAAAGTTGAATATAACGTTCGAGTCGCCTCTCGCTATTTCAAAGGGCCTGAACTTTTGGTCGACTTTCAGGAGTATGACTACAGCCTTGATATGTGGAGCTTCGGTTGTATGTTTGCCTCTATGGTAAGGTTGTGTCTCCCCACGTGTTTCTTTTCCTCTCCACTGTTCATTTCCATTTAAGATATTCCGAAAAGAACCATTCTTCCATGGACACGACAACTATGACCAACTCGTTAAGATTGCCAAGGTTCTCGGCACTGATGAGTTGTATGCTTACATCGATAAGTACGGCATCCGGCTTGATCATCAGTATGATGAACTTCTGGGGAGGTCAGGAGCGTTATTTAACGACTGGATATAACTGAAATCTTCCCTAGGTATGCCCGGAAGCCATGGACGAAATTTGTCACTTCAGAGAATCAACGCTATGTCTCGAATGAGGCTATAGATTTCTTGGATAAGCTACTGCGTTACGATCACCAAGAACGCTTAACTGCTCGTGAAGCACAAGCTCATGCGTACTTTGGTGGGTATGGACTTCTGGTCCTATTGTCATCTTTTCACATGTGTGTATAGATCCTGTGCGCAATGCGGCGGCAGCTGCGGCCGACGGGGAGAGTGAAGACTCGGGGACGTCATCAGCGTGATCTACAACTACTTTTATTTCTGGCCACATGAATATCTGTACTACTCTTTTGCATATAGATAACGAATTGACTTGCCGGATACCCAGAAAAGTGCCATGCACTGCCAAATATCCAGTTGAACTTTCCCGGTGCTCGAATATCTGTGTGTTATGCGGTATGTGAGTGGTCAGATACTAGAATTTTTTTTTTTTTGGAACGAGGATCTGTATACGCTCATGAGACGCATTTTAGGTGTTGTGCTCGAAACCCCTCTCCAGATCGATGCTAGTACATTCTTCCCTTCGGCCAGCCAGACCAATCATATCTCGATCTCATGGTACCCCCCATCATTTCATCGTTCTGATGACACGCCGTGTGATTACCACCTTGGATATTGTATGACCCGTGAATTTCTGTCTACCCTTGTACGCCTTACAGCAACTCCAGTGGTCACTCTATGCAAACATTTCTTCACCCTTTCTTCCTTGTTTCTTCCTGTTTCGTCTCCCAGGTCCGTTCCTGAACTATTCAACGACACCAGTCCTGCGTCCACTCTCGCAATCTTGAGATAAAATTATCACTGCCTCGTGAGCAGTGACACTGACTTCTGTCACTGGCCATTCCTGGAGGCTATTGCGAACTACGTAGTGGAGGCGTTGCACATGTGGGATCTGGCCTTGGATGGCCTCGAAACATTCGCAACTGGAACGAGAAAGGGGTAATAAACCATTCCCGGGTTATGATCTCGATCGTTCTGGTGTAGTATCTCTCACCAGATGCTATGTTACTAATGGAAAGAGGCAAAGACAGGACAGGTGAACATGTTTGAAAATCAAACGTGCTATGCATGAGATGTTTCTTGCTGAGAGGGCCCACGAGCCAGTGTGACAGCAGTTCGAGCCAGTAGAATAGTTTAGATTCGTAGCTACGAATGATGAAGTTAAAGTGGTGGAAGGGCATCATTTCTGTTATTTAACACCGAGACTTCTGGAATACATATCTTACGCTAGTATGGGCCCCAATGAGCTGCTGCTATAGTATGGAGTTTCGCCATACGCCGCAGAGATTCTTGGGAAATGAGAAATGAGATTCTCCTGCGAATCATCTGGCGACATCTGCAGCACCCAGACTTCGACACCAGAAATCTTCTCTCTGTGATGATGGTTTTTTTTGCAAACTTCATCCTGTAACAAGAAAGCTAGGAGTCCAATGGCTTCTGGAAGTCTTGTTTGTCATGGCCTGGGCGCCTTATCTCGACTATAACTAGTGTTCCTGGGAGATCCGCAGCAACGTGCAACTTGAATTCGACCAAATATTGTTGTTGGGGAGGGAAAAAGTGGGAAAATAGCCCGAGGTGGAGGCCATCCCAGGTTGGCGAATCGTAGGGCGTTTGTGGCTCGGTTTGTAGACGCGTCTGAAGCCAGCCCAGCGCCTCACGTGGTGGTCCACTCTCAAGAAGTCTAGCCATATTAGCCTAGTAGTTACTGTGAGTTGACATGTCACGAAAGCGCAGTAGAACGCGCCGTGTCACGAAAGTTTTCTGTTTTTTCAGGTGCAGTGGAAACGATTGAAGGGATGAGGTGTGGTGGTGTCAGCTGTCCAAGTAGACCTAAGTTACGTGCGCGCTTTTCTCAGTAGAACAACTCACGTTTTCCAGGTAGATCTTGGGTGTGAATTCGCTTTGTTTCTCTCGACCCTATGTGAGGAGAGAATATGCTGCGAAGCAAGGCGATCAGGGGGTTGAGAAGACGAGGGGTGTGCAGCGAGGATGGGGGATGGAGAAAGCTCCAGAGGAGGATGGGAGCGGGGGCAAGAAAGGACGAGCAAGCCCGTTCTGGGCTGCAAATATTTGCCAGTACTTCTGTGCGGATCCGTTCAGAAAACGACGAGATAGGGGTGCCAGGGTTGAACTTGTTACTTAACGTAGTACATCTCTCCGGCTCTTCGCTGACCCCTTCTTCAGCTCGGTCACCGTGACCGATACGGTGGGTTTCTATGCGCACGACATGCTCTCGAGGGGATATCCTTCAAAGACAGAAGTAACCTGCATAGAAATATGCTTTTTGAGGCGATTGTCATGAGGAAGCCCAGTCCGCAAAGTCCTTACCACCCACAACGTCGAGCGCTCAATGCTTTCAGCTTCAGGTCTGTGGAAAGGGAATCTCGGCTCCTCCTTATCATGTGATCAGTAGTATGTTCGACTTGTACTGCTCACCGGCGCCGTGCAGCTGCGCTCGCATACACACCCGATTGTTTGTGTGTAGACATTCCGAGTCCCGTTTCGTCTCAACTGTAAGTCCGTTAGTTCCTGAGTCATCCAACGATAAATTTATCCCTCCCAACATACATACATACCCATCCGTTGAGGTATCACCGCCTCGGAAGCCCGTCTGATTGACACTGGCGTCTGTCACCGGCTTAGACTATGATTTCGCATTCCCATGCTAGGTCACTGCGAAACTACGCTATTCCGAGGTGGAACGTGTGCACATGCGGGATCTCCTAGGTGACCTTGGGCCATCATTCTCAACTCCAGCGAGAAATCCACCGCTCGAGCGCAATGCTGCTAGCAAGTTTTCTGGTCAGTAATAGTACGTCTCACCATGCATGATTAGTGAACGTACTGCACCGCTCCTGTTTCTGCTGACGGACCGGTGTTAACCGTCCAGCGCCATCTATTAGAAAAAACAGTGCTGACCTATCCGTGGATAGAATGGAAAGTAAGTGAGTTGCCGCCAGCTGCGGGAGTCTGATCTCTCATCCATGTAGCAGCATCTGTGCACAGCGGATCGCTCTAAGCCCAAATATCTAGTTTAGGATGTGTCGCAGAATCTCCATCTTGCTGATCCGTTAGGCCCTTGCAAGGCACCCAGTTTAATTGTGGGGTGAGACTCATCCTGTGCACCGGGAAGGCCGGCGGACCCCGGGAAATTAGGATCTACTGCGGCCATGCGGAGATTTCTCCTTGTCTGGAGGGAGAAGGGGTGCTACTGAAAGTACCAATGCTCACATATTTGCAATGGCTACCATCAGCCAATAACAATGCGTAGACCACACCTGACCACTTTACTCGCCCATCCTCAGAAAAGGATGCGTCGAGGTAACCAGGCAGCAGCTGAGTTGGTCGTTGCTATTCATCATCCTTAAACACGTTCGCCGACGAAAACCGTGACGAGAGGTTGCGCCTTCCCCGTATAGTCAGTGAAACGATCTTACAAGACCGAAATAGTGAGATGAACGAGCTGTTCCATTTCTGTCCTGTGGGTGATGCCTGCAGTAACCTATTATACTACTCCACCATCAATCTACGCCATCGGGAGCTAGAGAGTAGATCTGTCCCAGTCTGAAGATACATACATGAGGTGTAGCAAATAACAACATGCTAGCATCAGATGAAAAAAAAAAAAAAAGGAAACATGTCCGTCCTGGCGTTTGCGTCGAGGACCATCCAGATTTAGATTCGCGCAGACGGTAACTTCGAAAAGCGAGGGGTACGTTAGGATATCATTCGGCTTGTAAGGTGGCATCGCGCAATTCATCTGATGAGGCCATCTATTAGCTCCGCCATGCGGGTAGTAACGCCCATGCCATCCAGTGCGTTGTAGCTCAGGTATGGATCTAGGGTTCTGGTGATGTCCGGGCCGGAATGGTACAAGTGGCGGAATCCATGCAACGTTGCGAAGCATTGACCATGGGTGAATGTGACGTTGTGGGTATTTGGTCAGATAAGGATATTACGCTGCGCATTTGATCCCGCAAAGACGATGATGGTGTAGTTAATTCCAGTTGTTGACCTTGGGCGGGAGGCTTTTCCTTTTTCTCCTTGGGCGCAGGAGGTGGCCCAGGGTCATAATTCGGATTCTCCGGAACCCATTGGAGCCCCAAAGGATCGGTTAATGCACCGCGGACGCAACTGAAGGAGAAATAGATCGGATTAAGAACCGGCTGCGAGACTCGAGCCATCTCCAACAGGTGATAATAAATAGTGTATGCCGCATGTGCATCATTGGCCGCATCTGGGTGTCACATTAGAATATGATGTAATAGTCATGCTGGTTGGAAAAGGGTTTCGAACGACACCCGATCGGGGATGCCAGCTTAGGATACTTACAGGCTTGCTGAAGCTTTGTGAGGAAGTTTTCCCAGTTACTGCGTTGCACCTTTCCTTTTGCGAGGGTCGTCATATCATACGTTTCGAGTAACCTAGCCAGGCCGATGGGTTTGGTATAGGCGCCCTTCCAACGGGTATTGTCGACGGTCCGAGCCAACAGAGCAAGATCGACGCAGTTACGAACGGAGACGCCCCAGTCCCTGTACAATTTCTTGCAATCATCTGTGTCGAGGATATTTCAACGGGGGGGGGGGGGATATAGCATCAGCCATTGGTGTTGCTCACGCTGTATGGCGACGCCGGTCTTGATCCACTCTGGGCCGTAGAGTACTTCCTTGAGCTTGGATGGGAATTCTGAACATTTGGGGGCCGTGAGAAGTGACAAAGTGAGAAGGATGAAAACATACCTGTCATTCTCGAGATTTGGAGCAGTAGAACAGTGTCGGCGGATGCAAGCTGTACGACGGCCACGCGGTTTTCTGCCTGGCCCTTGTAAAAGTTGGGCCGCCATTCGAGATCGAAACCAAGGGGACCTCGAGGGAGAGTAGCGAGAGCGCCATTTGCAGCGAGGTGGTTGGTGAAGTAACCTGGTGGTTTGCGAGAGGGAGAGCGAGACTGCCAGTCATACTGGGGGAGTGGGTCGGCGGGGGGCTCGCTATGAAAGGCATTACTTAATTCCTGGTGTACGGGGATGTGTTTTGCTTACACTGTCGACATCGGGGCGAGAGCAAACGTACAGACGAGCGCCAGAGGGGGTGAGAGCGGGCCGGTGGAATTGCCAAAAGCGGATCTGATTTGGGGACAAAAATAGACGGTCGTGAGTGGAATTGGTCAAGCGGGCCGTAAATGGGCAAAAGCGGCCGGTTCCTGGAGCACGACTCCGACCAAAATGAAATAGTCCATTACCGCATCTGCCACGGATATATTTAGTCTTTTCCCTGCCAAGCGTTTGTTTAGCAACGACCGTCGCTGACGTGCTGGCCAGCGACGGTCCCTCTGTGCTCTGGGATCGCACTGTCCGCTCGCCTTCTGCGTGTCGCCCGTCGTGGCTGCAGACAACAGGGAGCATGCAGTCGCCAGTGTGACGACGGTGATCTACCAGTCAATTATAACCGTTCGGATGTTTGAGCCTCGCCTTGGGCTTGGCATTCTAATTTTGCAGGACGATGGGCTCAAAGATAGAACTTTTTGGACTTGGCTCTCCTACAAAAACTGTCCTCATCGCCCTCCAGCCCTTCGCAGCTCTGCCCCCACCTCTCTCGATGCAAGCCACCCTCGCCGCTGACCACAGACGTCTCGTCATGTCCACCTGGCATACCCTCGACCAGGTACTTGTCCCGCGGATCACCCCTGTCTCCCTTCGTGCTCATCTCCCAGCAGCCCCCGCCGCCCAGTCTGCGTGAAATCCTTGGCGCCTACAAGGCGAAGGGGGATGGCGACAGAGACATGCTCTTAGCCATGCTCAACGCCAAGAGTGCCGAAGACCAGGTCCGTGTGGCGCTTTACCTTCCGCCATCACCGTGCCTCTGATCAGAATATCAAACTTAGCGACTTGCTGCTGTGGCGTCTTTGCACAAAACTCTGCTTGAACTGTCCTCTCTGGACGCAAAGCACTCCCCTTCCACATCATCCCAACCCCTTCCTCCTCCCTCCTGTTATAATACAAGGTACAGCCCTTATCCCACTGACACGTCCGCCGCACGCCATCCCATCAGGCGGGATCCCTATTGCCATTCTCAGCCACCCTCCAAACGTCGCCGTTCTCGTTCCCCTTCCGACTCACGCACCTCATATCCTGCATCCCATGACTTCCCCCCATCGCCATATTCCTCCTCCAGAAGTGGCTCTGAAGAATACTCCCCTCGTTCAAGAGCTTCTATGGCCATTGGTTCTTTGCTTTCTTCTGGTCCCGTTAGAGATCCCATATCCGACCACCCTCAAAATAGTGATCAACCCCGTATAGCTTGATGAAAAACACTGTCGCCAGCCTGCTGTATTTTGTTACCCCCCCACTGACTTATTTGCTGGCAGTTGTACCATCCACCTGTACTAGTAGCTCCGTAGCCTTACACTCTCTTACAATATCCCGTCCAATCGTAATAGGCTCCAGCCATCCAGGGCCACATACAATATTCATGTACTGCCATCCCTGAAGCGACTGTTGACGTCGCCCTGTATTTGCGCTCAGTCACCGCTGTCAACCTTGTTTCGCCCGATTACAATGGGAATGGTTAACAATCTGGCAAAACCCAATAACATAGATACCCCAGGGTGGTATTTTCCCTGCGTATGACACCGCAGACAGGCCAGCATCAATGAGGCTGAACAAACTCTACCATTTTTCCACCCATACATCATGGGGCATGCACAGGAAGCACCCTTTACGCATATATGTGGAGCCTTGGCTGTGTATGCTATATTTGTATTATCGGGTTTAGTCTTGCAGTGTGTTCCAGGGCGACATAGCTCGCACTGTGTGTGGATCATACCGGTCTTCTGTGAGATTTTATGCAGTGTCACAGCGCATGTATCCAACACGGTCAATCTTTACATGTTTCATATCAGCACGGTGAATAGGCCGTCCGAGCCCGCGAATTGTGCCCTGAGAATATCAATGCTTTGCTAGCAAGCGTCTAAAAAGAGTTTTTTTTTCGATAGAGGAGATTGAGCTATTGTGGGGCGTGTTTATGGCCATGATAGGAGGGCTTCTGCCCATGCACTTGGCGGGGTTAAAGTATTCTGCCCAGTCAAACTTAGATTTGCCGCCGACAACTATCGAGCTCCGGCAGAACTTAAGGTCACAGTTGATGCCTTTTCAAAACAGAAACGGAGTGAGTTAAAATATCACAAAGGAGAGCTGTGGATGACCTTTGAGTGACTTCGATGCCACCCTCCATGTTCAAATTCCAGTAGTGTAAGTGGTTCGGTACCGTGACCATTTTGATCATGGTTCTCTTAAAATACGACTCCATCGGCCATTCGGAATTCCAAGAAGGTCACCAAAAGTGTAGAGGAAGAATCAAGCACCCTCGGCGGCCTTGATGCATTCGTGTTCGCGGATTGCCATCGATAGGCGCCACAGGGTATGAGTCCTAAGTTGTCGGGTGAAAAAGAATACGAAGTTGCAAAGTAAACCAAGGTCACGTGACTACCGGCTCAATTCCTATCCGATCGTTTTCGCAACTATCCACCTCAAGAACGCAAGCGTCACCCTAGATATGTCGTCCGTTGAGAGCGACGACGAGTTCCCGAACGACTTTGATGGCTTGGACTTCAGTGCCGTGCCTGGGCTTCAAGCCCAACACCCTCGAGCAATCGAACTCCCTTCTGCCACCGCACCCCCTAGCAGCAGGAGTCACAGCAGCGGTAGTGCATCTAACCAAAGAACTGGCGCTGTTGTTCCTCCTATTGTCGAGCCCGAATGTGCTAGTCCATCTCAGCATGATTCCGATGGGTTTGAGGTGGATTCATTCATCCTCGCTGCAATCGACGAGATTGAGGTTCGCGCGTTGCAAGAGCAGCAGATAGGTGCAGTTCCTTTCATTCGTTACGTGCTTGTCAAGACCAGTTAGCTGAACACGAAATAGTGGGTAGATCCGATCGCGGTGCTCAACAGGGGCTGTCCTCAGGTAGGTTGAGGGGTGTATCATGAGTACCACATCGACCCTCCCTTCTCTAGGTTATCCAGCAGGCATTCCGTCATCCAATATTTCTTGCAGGAATAAATGTAGGTCACCTAACCACTCATGCGGATTTTGCAGGGAATGCTCCGTATGATGCAGAATGCGTACTATATGCTAACATTTTCCCAAGGCGACCTCGGCGAAACCGACGTAGTGGGGCTTTCTCTCATTACTATGCCGTCAAAGGCAGCTTCACCAAAGACGAAGGGCAAGGGTAAGGCGAAGTCCGAATCTGAAAGAACACTACAGGACATCCTCGAGGGATATGAAAATGAAATAACATGTCCAATGTACGTGTTCGATGCGATAACCTCTGGGACACCTAATGATCAAATTTTCCTTGTAGATGTTGTGATGTGCTGTAGGTTACCACTACTGAACACCGGATGTAATGGCTCATGACACGCCATAGAGCTGCTGCGTTTATGACCAATCCTTGTGGTCATACCACATGTGGGGACTGCGGTTATGGTTGGATATTTCGCAATGTTCGTATGTATCTGGATGATGGCAATGACTGACTCTTTTTCACATATTAGAGATATTCTCCAACGTGCTCCGTATGCCGCTCAGAACTGATAAAAACAAAACCACTGCTTCCAAACTATGCTGTTGATAATCTCGTTAAGCACCATGTCCATGCGCTATCAATAAGCGGTCGGCCAGAGTGGCAAGAGCGTGGTTTCAGGTTTATTGAATGGAATAAACGATTGGAGTAAGTTTCTCCAGAACATCATGACCACCTCTGGTGACCCAAGTAATTCACAGCGCATGGAAGAAACAATACACGAAGATACTGGCGGAGGAAAATGCTCGAGAGATTGTTCGCAAGCGACGTTATCAATCACGCTACTTTGAAGATGATCTTCCTTGGCTCCCTGTGGAAGACTTTCTACCATCACCAACCGCCAACAATCGTCCAAGGCGGAGGACCAGACGGACATGATATGTGACATTACACACCTTATCTCTATCTTCTTATTGTATTCTTACCTAGGTATCTATTCGAGACATACTGGGTGGCTGCCTAATGTTGCACAACAGAGGATTGGACCAAAACTTTCGCTTTACATTGCCTGTTTCCGTGAGCTAAAATAATTACTATAACAAGCCCTAGGTATTTGCGATCCGACGAACTGCAGAGTCCGGCTCTTGACTGGTTTCTGGCACGTCCCAAGCCTAAGGTTTCTGGAACTCTTTCAGTGCTTGTCGATACAGGGAAGGTGGGAAATCGAGTTGTAATCCAGATGGCGGCCACGACTGCTCAGTATATGCTCAAAGTTATTCCAATAGTATCCCAGGGTGGCCATGCGCACTAGCTCAATAAGTGGTTATTGGATCCCAAACCGGGGTCGAGAGCATCCTGTACGGGATGGAAAGATGTTTCTGATTCACAGAACTCATCCTGTGAGAGGCAACACCGCAACCAGCTATCCAGGGCTGTTACTCAACTGTTGCCTGGCACCTGGCGAAGTGCCACATTGGTGGGGTAGTACGTCCCTCAATTGACTCTGTTTGTAAGCGCGATAGCTTACCTGAGCCCGAATTATGAGCCCACTATATCATGTAGTACTGTCTGTGGTACTGAGTACATAGTTTATACCACTGCACGCCGACATTCTCCCGTTGACCATTTCTTCCTAACAATTTACAGTAAGGCTGATATGAAAGTGCAGCGACAATAGACAATACGTACACACGAAAGATGATCTCTAATAATACATCGTCAGGAAGGTGACCTTATTCCCATTCCAGCTTCACTAAGTGGAATTTGAATCTCCCGAGACAAAAATATCTAGTCATGCCTGCCCATAGCTGATCTACCTGTATGAAGAAATTCAAATGCCCACAACGAGGTTTCTTAAATCCATATCGACATGAAAGCATGGCTAGCATGATGAAGTTAACGGGCGGAGAAAGGGGTCGTTTACAACATATCGGCGCGTCTTTATAGATGCAATCGTCCACTAAATTCAGGAAGTCCAATCACCGCAAGCGCTCCAGATGGTAACAGGACGGACTTCAGTCTGTGGCAAAACGAATCTAGCCCGAGCTACCTTCTAATCCAGGATGGGTGATCCATTAGTCGGAAGTAAAAGAGATACCTGGTGCACAAGTGAGTATGCTCATAGCAGGCTCAAAGCAGCCATTGTCAGATAGTAGGTGGGTTCCCATCAGTTGTGCTGTCCAAGGAACTTAACAACTCCCCTAACAACCACGCCATAGTATTAGCCTTACCACGCGAGTAGTCCTGCTAGTCAAGAATGGAAAATATTCGAGGGGTTAATTACCTTCCTTCTCGCGGGTTTGCCTAAGAAGCCAACCAGTACCACAATGCAGTAAGGGTACGTGCCCATCTTCTCGTCCTGCGTGGTATTTTCTGCTTTGCATCAACTGTATCATGAGAAGCTGACAAAACACAGTCAACGTGATGAGAGAGCTCAACACAATTGGCTATGGAATAGCCGAGGTTTTTTTTGGGTCTGTTCGCTACAGCAATATATAAGAAAAATAACCTGGGGAAGAAACTGCGGCTATTCCACGTCAAAAATCATTGTCACATTCATCATCACTGGAAAAGTCCCTGCGAAGACCTTTTCCTCCGCGATACGTGAAATTTGATATTGACTGGGATATAATGTCATCTAGGATCTTCGGCGCTAGGTCATATTCAGAGCTCCTGACGACAATAGCATAGACAGCTGTAGAGCAAAGTCAACACTCAAGAAGGCGCGGGCAAGTATCACTTGGAGTACCGTCTTCTATTTTTTCGAGTGATTGCGCCGTGACAAGCTGTTTCTTGCGAAGCTCTTTCACGAACGGTGTACACTTATCCAGTTCTGGGATTGGTGTATTAATGTAAGCCACAAAGACACCGCATATGAATTACTTACCAGTCTTGCATTGCCGAACGAAAGTGCAGATTTCCTGTGCACGATCGCGTCCACCTTTGCGAGCGATACCGGAGATAGCCAACCTCATCAGCTCTCCAGTCAGGTCGGATAAGCCGAGGAGGTAGTCTTCTACCGGAAGGGGAAAGAACTAGCAAGCCATGATTGGTGATAAGATGCGCTGGAAATATGCACGAACAGGGACATCATCGGCATCTAACAGAGTTTTCTGTACTTGATCGAATGTCACCAAAGAAGCGTGGCCAAGGTATTGAGCAAAGCTGAGGGCCTCAATGTATCTAGTCAACACAAGTCATTCAGAGATAGCATAGGTGAGCTAAGAGTCAAACTACTCCTGTAGCCCAGGGGAAACTGAACGATGGTGGCGCCAGAACAGATCGCCCTGGAGTTCGATCCTCAAACTGGCATAGAGGGCCTGTACCTCGCCTAGTTTCTTCATTGCAGACTGATACGCGCGTTTTGATTGTTTAGCGGCATCTGGGGAGTCTTCGTTCATGATGCGATGGAGAAGGAAGATGGTATTTTTGGAGATATTGGTTATGTCGCGGCTCGCCTGATGACCACATCACGACTTAAGTATATTCAAACCTATGGATGCAATATACCTTGATGATTCTTTCTCTTCTGTCATTATGGCTGTCGAGTTCCTGTCTGAACTCGTCGAACATGTTCTGGACAGAAGTCATTGTGTGCTGTGACCGTGACCGTGACGCTCAAATTAGCTTGGTTTTCCATCCTCTTCATGGTGTTCCAAGCAAGGGCTGGCTGTCCTATGTGTGGGATCGTGGCCAACGCGACCACATCTCAGTTGGATTCGATATCAAATACCCATGCGCAACCAGATATCCTATGGAGAGATGGCAATTTTACCGCGTACCGCGAGAACACGACTCCGGTATCCAGCAAGGGCCACATAATAATAGCATTCAAGTAAGTTTAGATCTTCTCTTACATGGTTGACAGATCGCCCACCTCGGTGTGTCGTGCTGACTTTTGTGGTTTAGCCTCCATGTCCCATCGTTATACACGCTGGTATGTACCACCACTCTACTTACGTAGCGTCCTGATTATACCGGGTGTCTCAGTCGTCAAGCGATCTCCCACTCCTTGCGGACATCAAAACTCTAGCCAAACGCCTCCTCTCCTCCATTTCCACCCCTACTTCGTCATTCGGACCAAGTTACACCTCTCCCACTCCTCCACGTCACGACGAATCTCATTTCCGGATTGGTTTCATAACACCTCCTTTCAAAGATAACAAAATTCCTGTTACCGATCATCTCCACGCGCACGCCTACATTACACCAGCGGATCGTCTCGGTTGGTGGAGAGGCATTGCATATAGTCCTATCGCTTGGTATTCAATTGACGATTTGATTGCTGAAATCCGGTTCGTTCCACTTGTCGTCGACTTAGCAGCTGATGATGAATCGAACGTCCCTCTCTAGGGAGTCCGTTTCCAACAATCGCATCAAATCTGGTTACGAAAGTCGCGCCAACGCCCCAATAGACTCAGTCCCTGAGGCTGGCGCACGAATGGGCTCGGCCAACGGAGATGAATACACCATTCCTAGCATAGCTGATTCTGACGTGGAATCCGATCCAGAACCCCCTAGATCTTTACATCTTCAATCGGCCCCGTTCCTCGCATTGGCAGACCCCCGTTCGCAATTGGCTTGAGCCAAGCAAGCATTTCACATTTGCGCTGTACTGGATACCCCAATATCGGCCACTCTCAGAGGAAGGACTCCGTTATCATATAGCTCAGCTAATTCTATTGCATGTTACATAAGTATATTCAATATTCACGTATGTACATATAGAACGAGGTGTTCATTTTCAGGCTTATGCCTTAGATCTAGCATTTTTGGTTGTTAAAGTACTTAGGCATCTGGAAGACACATCAGGAATATAAAGTAGAAAACAAATTCGGACTTACAATATGATGACCCTGTTAGCAGTGTCGAAAGTGCTGCCAATTGTTCTTCCGTGAAGCGACGCGAGTCCTCGTGCCAGGTATCCTGATGAGTCTTCCTAAAGTTACTTGCACATTTGTGTATAGTCGTCGATACGGGAATCTGTAGGAATAACATTACAATCAACAGTGACGATTACAAGAGTTAATCTCAGACAAACCGGATCCTGTGCATGTTCCAACATCACTGTCGTCAGGAGTTCGGGCATCCATCTCTCGATAGTGTAGGGGAAGCTGTCGATCAGCGCACATATGCCAATGATAGCTGCGTGGCGCTGTCGTAGAGCAAGATTGTATAGAGATGAATCGCGGTCGGGTAGTTGACTTTTCCTTGCAAGTCTTATGAATCGATTCTGCGGAAGCACTAAGCTCAGTATTATCAAATTGAATTACCACTACCTGCCTTCAAGTCTAAGACGCTGCGTCTGGGGGACAGCCGAAGTATTCCAGACAAGGTCCTGCGTATAATACATAAGTTCCATAGCCTGCTGGGCCGAACTACAATTTACCTGCCAGCCATCTCGCGAACTTCAACAACTTCATCGTCGAGACATTTACACAGAATCTAATAGTTGATCAGAAGGACAACCTCCAAAGCGAATATAGACACCAACGTCCAAAATTTCAAGTACTCGCGCCTCACTAATAAGTGGCAACTGCCTGAAATATATAACTTCGGTAGGAGGTCACAGTGAGCAGAGCCCATTTATATACCACTAAGTTGTACAGACCTTGTAGGATTGGCAATGCTTTCAAACGGACTTTCCAGGACTATCGAAACTTCGTGAGGATAGAACGTAAAGAAGAACGAATAAGACATACCGGCGACTTTTGTATGGCCACGAAGATTGCATTTAGTAGAGGCGAAATTAACGAGCGTGGTGGTGTCACTCCACACATGCGGACCAACAACACATTAGCTCGGCGAGCGAGTTCCTCATTGTCGTTAACTGTACGAAGAAGACCATAATAGTGAATTAAGGAAGCAAAGAACAACGTATTTACCTTCCGTAAAACAGAAGAGTTCTGGCTACGACAGTATCAGACAACATGGACGAGTGAGTAGCTAGCCACTCACAAGCAGCGGGAGTATGTAGTCGAACGTCGACATCGCCTCTGTGTCATGCAGTGATTGATGCAACCAGCGACAGACAGTTATGCCCACCCTGAAACATAGGCATAGATCAGTTAGTGGAATGACTTATCCGCATATAAAGGGCGTCCACCTATCGTAGGTTGATCGAAAGGCGTGCACACCGGGCAGTCGCTGTTCATGCCATATCTTGAATTTATCCACCAACTCCGCTACTCGTTCAGCATGATATGTGCCGCGTATACCCATGATATCATGGTCAATTGGCATTATTCGGCATTCTCTCACAAAAGTTTCGACGTCAGCAGACGACGGTCGAGGGCGCCACTACAGAACAATCTTGTTAGCGGGTATATCAACAGGACTGTAAGTGCCAACCTTGATGCCTCCGCACATTGAAAGGAGTTCGGCAACATATGACCGTACCTACAAAGCGATGAGGATCGACTTTTTCAGAGTGATAATTTCCCATACATCGTCATGTTCACTGTGCACTTCCGGCCAGAAACGTTTTAAGACATCGTCCGCCCAAGGCATAAACTTCCATCCCATTTCAGAGTAGAAGGAATGGAACAGTGACAGAACCTTCACGGAATCAAGTGATGATTCGCCGTTGAAATCCGTATCATAGAATTGTTCCATAACATGATTTACCAATGGAATTAACCGTCGAGGGTCTTTGTGGTGGAACATGTACTACATGGAGGTTAGAAATCGGCCATGCTAGAATGGAGCGCACAAATACATCTAAGAACGTTGTCCATATCTGGACATTTTCAGTTTTCATGGCCCGGTTGAGAGTTTTTTGCGCCAGGGGATGGGCCCAGTCCCAAACATGCTGCTGTTCTTCCGAACTCCAATGCTTAGAGCCTAATACCAGTCAAGCCCTTACTGCCAGTTGGATTGCGTTGGTTTACTTACCATTAAGTATGCCCGCAAGTAGTTCTGCAGCTGCACGTTGCTTGTTTTTATCGGAATCAGTCAATAACTCATCTACCTTCGATTTCAGAATTTCGTAGGGTTCTTTACCCACGAGTTGGACTGTGCGGATATCAGTAACACCTGCGGGGAAATGACAGCCATCACTTACCAATTGACTTGACGCAGGAAATATGATCATGTAACACCGTGCTCTCATGGTTTTCCTCTGCAAAGTAGCCAGAAACTTTGTCCCAGAAGTCGGCATCTTTGGCCATCTCACGCATACAGCAAATAGCATCTTCACTTCCCGATTCCCACTGGAACATAGGCGTATCGATATGGGGTGGCCTGTAGGCTGTACGAGTCTGACGGCAGGCTAACCACCCCTCCGTCATGTGGTCAAAGTACAAACTGCTCTGGTCAGAAAGTTACCAAGTACGAAGGAAAGCTTCCTACTTTGAGACAAGAAGGGGTTCAGAGCTCGTAACTGGCTTTCCCGCGAAATAAGCAGCAAATATTTGGTCCGTGCTCGCTGCACAGTCTGTGACAGGCCATTCTATCTTCAGCGGGTTATGCGGACTGGACAGAGCAAGCGAGGCAGGGTCTGGACAGTATGTTCTCAGCTTGATGTACCGCAGCGCTTTCATAACCGCTCGTTGGGCATACTGCGACTTGTTTAAGGAAAGGGGAATGCCGCAAGTGATAGTTCACTTACATAGCGCTAGAAGATGTCAGAAGACGATTTACTAAAACAACTCAATGGACACACCATGTTTGGATTACTGTCGTATAACATCTCAAGGAAGAACCGGAGATGGTTACGGGTTATAGGGGCATCTTTTCTGACAAGCGTTCGAAGTATACGAATAGCCGCGATTGCATAACGCCAGTGAGTATCACTATCATTAGCTACCTCTAACACAGCATCGATCTACAAACAAGTGAATTAATCCAGCTTGACCAAAATACACTCTTAACTTACTGTCTCCTTTGTAGCATCGTTGATGCGTTGAACACGTTCAATCCGCTTCACTCGAGCTTTTTCGACAATAACATCACCTGATGCGTCCGGTCGAAGAGCCGCTGTCAGAGCTTGACATGCATCAGTAAGTGCCTGATTTTCGATGTCGAAGACAAGGTGGCAGGGTTCCGACAAACGGGGAAGGCCTATGTTAACTGTGAGTATCAAAAATACTATCTCCGTCAATCCTACTCACAGGTGTCGGCTACTGCCCCAACACAGTTTTGTATCGAGGGCTGGAAAGACATGAGCTACATTTCAAAACTCAAACGAGTACCCACTTTCTCATTATGATGGCAACCAAGTAGGCTGATAACATATTGTGTCGCCAAGGTTGGTTCTCAGGTACAAGTAAATATCCCATCATAGCCACGAAAAGAAGATGAGCACACCTGCTATCGCAAACCGCCCTGCGAAATATCGTTAGGACCAAATATAGCCATGCTTCGGATGCTCACCTAACGCTGAAATGTTAAGCGTCCACAGCGCCCCCTTCATACGGTCGTCTTCTGTGCCAGGTTGCAGAGCCTTATACAATACTGGTAGTGTGCGAAGACGAAGGCCATCATACACCTCGATGGATAGAAAAGTAAGTACTATTACTGAAACCTTCTTGGATACCGTACGCACTGAGGTAAGTGACTCCAGAAGTGATTGACTAGATCTATACGCAGCAAGGTAAAAATAAAACACTGAATATTCAACGCACTTACTGTCGCACTGCAAAGCTCTTCAGTCGATGTCTCACTTACAAAAGGTCTACACTTACCATTGGGATAATGCCACATACACCACTCAACCACATCATCGAGTAAATTATCTTCAAGCGTTCCCCGAACTCGTTCAATAGAATTCCAATGAAGTCGAGAAGAGTGATAGTAGCTGAGAACGTTTAGCATATCGCGGTAAATTGGAGCAAAAGGCCCACCGTGCCCGACGAACTAGAACTGCACGGGGCCAGACTTTTTGGCCTGCATGATAACGAGCAACAGCGACCTCCGATGAATACTGGTCCGAGTTCACATAGTAACTAGGGAAAATTTAGGGTGTGCGTTGCTTTATTAAAATACGATAGCGGACCTGTCTCTGCTGTCTCCATACTCAAGGAGATAAACGCGAATGGAGGAAATCTACACATCTCAAGTTGGAAAGCGGAATGCTGTAATCGGAAAATTACATTACCAGCATCTGCACAGCGTCTACCGTGTTCTCCTCCCACTGATCTCGCAGTGCCAGGGAAGCCCGATGAAGAAACTCTCCAAAAGTGCTCTTGAGCCTCGTTATGTATTGATAACGCTCGTCACCAGGGTCTGTCAGACAAAACCCGGCGTTCAGGGGATCGACTGGTGCAATCATCTCTGGTATCTCATTGCTACGGAGGTCATTGGTGCGTGTTCGAGTTCCAACATAACTCGACTTACATGATGTCACTGGTTTCAAACATGGTTTTGCGGACTTCCGGAGAGATATACTCTTTGTAGAGCGTAGGGATTCCTGAGAAGGCTTGTCGCACAAAGCATAAATACCTGGTACCAAAATTCCCAATGTATTCAATCTTACCCAACGAAAGGACTCACCGGCAGAAGTCGTTTCGCCAGACGGCATCCCGCGTTTCTGGGATGTGTGAGTGCACGCCCCGAATATCGATTTCGAAGTCGATTTACCTGTATCCAAGAGCTTATTGAGCGCCTCCAAACAGGGCTCGATTAGCTCTCTGAAAATTTGCAACGCTAGATCGATCTCTTCAATAGTGGGAACGTGCCAAGTAATCTGTTAGGGAAATATTTAATCTGGATTGATAACTAGGGAGAAACAGTTCCACCTTGACGTCTTCCGGTTTGTAGAGTTTCCCCCAGTAAAGATAATGTTTCCGCTGAAACTCTGGGAGTTGCGTATTGTAAGAGGACTTCTATATACAGGAAGATGCGCACCAGGATCGCTCCATACATCGGCATTCACAAATTTGTTTTCAATAGGATACGTGTGAGTGAGGGTTATCAATGTGCTAGAGAGCAACTTGGCGCTCCAAGAAAAGCCACGCTTTGAAAGGGTCCTATCTCGCAGAAGCCTCCAAAGTGAGAGGAACCGATCTTTGTATTTCAAAAGCTATATCTCGGGATCAGCTGGGTTGAACATAACACTCTAGCATACTCACCGCCTTTCCATCGCTACCCAAAAGTTGTTAGCCTTCAAATAGCAGAGTGATATATACTCACTTATAGACGCTTCCACGAAGAATGGCAAGGCCTACAAGTACTGTTTAAAAACTCGAAGAGATGCGCAAATCAAACAAACTCACTCCAATGTAATGTTGCGTCAGACGGAAGTGGGGTGGAAGTCGATGTCGTTCGAGCGGAACTGGCTCCATGCTCTATTTCTGCACGAATAGTGGCTTCACAGAATGGAAAGAATTTAGCCAGTGTCTTCTCCGGATTTGCATTAGCAACACATTCAACAAGTTGATGGATGGCCCGGACGGCATTTGACCGGACATTTACGCTGGCGTAGTCATAAATCATGTTCAAAACAAGATCAAATAGGGAATCTGAAAGGTGGACGCAAATCTGGCTGCATGCCGTCGTAACCGCATCAATGAGCTGGACTGACAGTCGCCACGTTAGATAAAATAATGTAGCACATCTAAAGTCTCACCTTCAGATGTACCGCCAGCAATGCCATTAGCATCTTCTTCTGGAAGGTTTTCCAAGAGTTGGATAACACGTCTTATGAAACTAGCAATCCAACTAGCGAAACTTCCAGTTGTATCTCTTAGCACAGCATCCACCTCTGCAGGTGATGAGTTATCGACATCATCTGAGCCATTATCCTCCGCTTGTATCGTGATTCTTGAGATATCTGGCATGTTGGTATCATCGTCACCATTCTCTGAAGCTGTGACATCATGAAACATGACATATTGCGACACATCAGATAAAAAGGCCGCCGTGCACAGCTGTGAAAAGGCACCCATGAATATGGTACATGCAGGAAATCAAAAAGGGACTTACTGTCTTTGTCGGATCGTTCTAAAACCAGTCTTGTGATAGCATCAGATTATCTCCACAAAGGGCATGAAACTTACAAGGTCTATCCCAGGTACGAGCAGTTGCAGGATAGTGATAAGATACTTCGCCCCACGGTAGTAAATACTTCGTGAGTAGATTGCGGGTGCAATGGCACTGAGAGCTCGAATCACTGACAACGTCCTCTGGGTCTGGTGCAAGTCAGGCTATGACATGAATCGGCTCCAAAAGCTCACACACCTCCACAAGAGCCTCTAACGATGGAATCGCCCGTTCCAATACAGGCTCGACCACCAGACCCGGCTCCATAGTCGACATCGATTTGAGACAGCTTTGAACGTTGGTCACCGTGGTAGAGTCCTGAGAGAACATGGCAAGTAATATGACTGTGCGAATGCTTTTCACAAGCTCTCGTCTCATTTCACCTGTCAACCGGCGGTTCTTACATGGACATCAGTTCATTGTACTATTTGCCATTAAATATTAATCGGCGCACTTGTGGTGTCTTGCAATCTGGCTGCCGTTCTTCATGCCACCCTAAACAAGGCTGTAAGAATGACAAACTCAGGAAGTTGAGAAAATGAACCCTACGTTTGTTGAATTCATATACAATAAATTTCAGGAAGGCTGTGAGCTGTGAAAAATATTAGTCTGGATGCCTTCGACAAGGTACAAACTGCAAGGGTGGCAACATGTTAACGCACATCGGCAGTCCAAGAACCAGAATTGGTTGGATGGAAGAAATGCTCAGTCGACGCCACAAGCCGAGCAAGGGAATCCAGTGCTTTAGAACCCGCAAGATACGTTCTTCCTTTCGTTGGGTTCCAATGTTGCAAGGGTACCGTAAGGTAGTCTCCAACAGAGCCATCGGGAACCTGGGGGGTATTGACCCCAGAGGCCACAGGGGTGTACAATGGCGTGGGGGCATTCGAGGTAGGGGTAGGTATCCCATCTTGCGCCATGGAGTATACGATTATCCGAGCAAGGGAAGCTATCGGATGGACTGTTGGGCAGCTTGTCCGCAGGACGAGTGAAAAAGACTTACGAACGCGCCAACCCGCCTTGGGCAACCGACCTATCTCGAAACTCGAAGCAGCATCAGCCGTGGGACCTGTCGTCAGAGACCCGGCGTCTTTTAGTAGAATTTCTACAGGTACAAACGTATCAGCACATCCCTGGGCCGGCATTTCGGCGGCTGCTTACCCATCGAGGCAAGACACTTGCACATGATGAAGTTCCACTCATGTTCGGTGAATATTCCGACGTCCTTGTACAAACCAGGCCAGCTGGGTGGGCTACGGAGATCATCGTGGGACCATTGGGGTCTGTCTTCGCTCTCAGACCGTTCATCATCCACTATACTCTCTACTTTACTAGGGTCACTGACAGTCGGGTCGACGTGCATTTCTGAGAGTCGAGACAGAAACTCGAGCATCCTCTCATCAAACATGTACGAATTGATGGACTCCCATAGACGGGTTAGCATTGGAAGATAGACTTGAGGATGTGTTAAAGGAAGGAATGTTAAAAGGTAATACTGGGACGCAAGAACGCTCTGAGAAACGTGAGATACTGTGAGCTGCAGCCTGACTAAAGGCAACCTACATTCAAATCTGTCCCATTTATGCCTGGCACAAAGGCAGCAAGCATGTCATTAATGGCAGCAGGATGAAAGAACCGCCGGACCGTTTCAGCAATATGGCCCATGTACCAAGACAATTGGCTGCTGATATATCAATGAGACCCACAAAGAGAAAGCATCAACACAGACCTGTATTCAAATTGCCGACGGGTCAGGAACAAGTCCTTGCAAAGTGTGTCATAAAGAGGTGTCCACGGAAGTCGCATATCCTCTATTGACAACTTCTTTTTGGATCGAGTCAAGTGAGAAAGACCATCCGCACAAATAGCAACTACTTGGATGGACATTCCCGGAGTCACACTGACTTGAAAGTACAACTTCGCTAAGAGCGCTCTCTTCTCCTTCGGGATTGGATATTTCAACATATTCCAGCTGCACAACAAATGAGGCGACACGAACAGAAGACGTAAGCGCCACCGGTACGTACTAGGAAAGCATGCTGTCCCACTGGACGAACCCAGGTTCGTAGTCCTTTGCTTCGATGCATTGCGTTAACCTCAACAAGATGAAATTTAGCATCTCCAGCGTCCTTGCATACGGCTCAATTGTGTAAGGCAACGAGCGCGCATATTCCTTCAGTTTCAGCATGTACCGATCGGTAGCATGCTCGATGTCTTCCGGTAGCAGGGGCTCATATCCATTGAGAGTCAATCTAGATAGCTCGAGACCGATCATGAGTGTGTTGTCTAGTTACGAATCGTCGAAGAAGTTTTGGTTGAGGTCAAGAGCGTCTGTTATGTAATGTTCGGATCAATCGACAACTGCATTAAAAGCTGCGTCCTGCATCTCCTTGATAGCCTTCTCCCTCACCAGCTCCCATACAACGCTACGCTGCGAACGAGCCTCACCAAGTCCCTCCCTGATCTCCTCCAGTCTCTCCACATATTCTCGACCATCATCCTGTAGTTCCCGCAACGTCGCCAATGCCTTCTCGAGATTGTCTTGTTGGATCTCCGGTGAGGCAAATTGTGATGAGCCGAGTACCGGTGAGCCGTTCTCCGGGTACGACGTCAAAAATAGCTTGTGAATGCTGGGCATCACATCCTGTGCACGGGAGTACGTGCGGCCGAGTTCGTCCTCGTCGACATTACTATCCGCATCCTCTCGCTTTGGCACCACTTCCTCTTCCCCGTGTTTCTTGCAGGGATCCTCGTTTATGACATGCCAGAGCCGCCCAAGTGCCCGCTTCATAACAGCTTCACCTTCAATAAGGCTATTAGTTGCATACTCAAGCTCATCGAGTAAGCTCGAGCGGAACGAATGCACCACGGACTGATCCATCACAAAGGACGTGAAACTCAGATGCAGTGACACTGGTGGTGGATACGGCGCAATCAGCGGGGGCGATGGCGAACGGAGATGGGGTAAACAGAGGGGCGAGGGAGAGCGTCGCTCTGAAGGTAGCAACGATCGTATACGCTGTCGTGCCCTGTCTTCTGCCTGCTTTCCGATGAGACATTATTGATCGATATAAGTCTTGACCTGACCTCCCACTCGTCTATATTCGGCCCCCAAGATGCAATCTTTCCCCTGCGCACCCATCTTGAGCCCTTCATGGTCTTCTTTCCCCAATTTCCTCCCGCCACACTGGCGTTCAATGATTCCGTGTCAGAGTCAAAACCTTGAGAAGGATAATACCATGCATTGTGGTCGTTCAGGACCAACGGACTGTGGACATTGTTTGAGCATGCTGCAGGCAGTGCAGAGAGAACGCCTACTTTGAGTCCTCCATGATGGTCCCTTTGAGGTTTGTGCGCAGCGTATTATCCTAAAAGCCCTTCCTCTAAACGCAACAACACCAAACAATTTCAGCGCTAGTACAGTAGAACTTCTCATAATGCATGGCGTCGGGCGGTCCGAATTCTTGATGCACTAAGAGGGTCATGCACTGAGGGGGAAGTGTGACAGCTGAATAATCATGCGACTACTGTGACAACCCCCTTATCTCTGAACCACCCTCCCAATGTTGCTTGCTTCAATTGTGCCAACTCATCTGTCTCAGGCTCTCAGCTCAATTCTAAGCTTCCTTATGCTCCTCAAGACACCAAGTGAAGTTTCGTATTT
>Ga0307518_10000087_pt1 | contig 63031 bp, 81 predicted proteins | sample 25_EM_MG_FD_203889 | JGI IMG/M metagenome (GOLD analysis project Ga0307518, IMG submission 203889) | Populus trichocarpa ectomycorrhiza microbial communities from riparian zone in the Pacific Northwest, United States - 25_EM | ecosystem: Host-associated > Plants > Roots > Unclassified | place...
CCGCCCATACCACCCATGCCACTCATATCCATGTCATCGCCAAAGTCTTGGTCATTTGAGGCACCATCCTGCTCGTCCTCGTCGACCCATTTGCTAAAGTCTGTTTTAAGGTATGGCATCTTAACCTTTTCCTTCGTCAACCGTGGCCAATACTCGATCTTCTTTTCCTTCTTACGGAGGGCGGCATAAAGGCTACGGCTGCTGAGACGACATGTGGATTGCTAGCAGATTGTCAGGTGAAGGGGGTGCAGTCAGAACAGGTATCCCTACCTCGGGCACAATTTCTTCGTAGAAATCGAAGGAGAAGTCGTAGTCCCTTTGATCAGTCCTGTGTGCATGTAAGAGAGACATTCAATGTAAACTGCAATGAAACATACGTTCCAGCAGAGGCTTTGAAGCTAATACCCGTTGAGGTCAACTCATACTGCAGAGTCGCCTCGTTGATCTCTGGAAGGTTGACAGTCAAGTATATGACGTTCTACGGGATAGTTGAGTGTGGCGATCTGATATAGATTCAAGATAAAATACCTTTTCCTCAATGCTATTACTGCTACGTTGAGCCCACAGAACTTCTGGGTGCGTTGGCATCGTGGCTGTTGTGTTTTCTGGACGGTGAGATCTACTCGGATTAAAACCCAACTTGGAACTGTGCCGAAAGATGGAGAATGTCCTCAACGAATCATGTGACGTGCTGTCCTCACACGTCCCATCGACACGAATACCTCGAACATATGTGGTGGGTTGCCCTCGAAGGAGCATGCCACTAATAATGATGATTTCTGCAGGTGCACAAGGTGGTTCCTACCGCTGCTCCTGTTACCACTCCCCACCGCTTCTCCCTACTTTCTGATCCTGTTCTTATTCACCTTGGGTTTACACGCCAGACCATGGTAAGTTTGTTCACAGCCAACGACATCCTTTCTCATGCTCCCAAGTTTCTACTGCATTATCCTCCTTGCCGCCCTGTTTCTTAGTTCATGTTACTGGCAGTCGTTCCCTCTGGATGCCCGCCTCTCAGTTCCATGGGCAGACAACATCACAACCTTTTATGAGGCGCTTAATGCCAGTGCTCCGCCGAATCTCAATTTTCACGAACTCACACCACCTATCATACGAGTTGCGGACAGATGTTGGTGCGACTTCGCATCAGGAGTTTTTGAACCCTACGACGTGCAGAAGTGGGAAAGGGATAGCGTGGAAAGGGCCGTCGCTGACTTGGAGAAGCGACATAAGGAACGTACGGTCGGTGTTTCCGACGAGACGGTACACACAGCGACGCAGCCCGATGGTGAGGTAGTGTCAGAGTCCCGCTCACAAGTATCACCACCGCAGAATACCGTTACTGCAAAGGAATCGTTTTCGCTCTTCCGTTCCTTGTTCAACGGGCGAGGTTCGAGCGGTTTGGCTTCCACAGAAACATCGGATACCCTAAATCCTCCAGAGACCCCTGCGCCATCACAACTTACTTCACCATCACCTCAGCCCGCATTGCCCGAGGACGCTCCCGTTTTACCGGGGCAGCTGGACATGCGACCATACGGGTTCAACGCTGTTCTTGATTTCCGGTGGTCCAGAGGGCCATAGCAAGGTCTCCATATACTTGTAGGGTTTATTGATGTATTTCCACAAACCCGAACATGTGCTGGTGTACTACTGTGCTCACATCTACATATGTTTTACATCGGCCACTCTTCGGGTATCGCCTGTATTGATACGACCGCTTTCCCTGACTTGGTTTCAATATGGGTGTTGCCGGCGTGAAGCGTAAGACCTTATTTGTCTGCAACTTCCAAGTCCTTCATTCGAGTCGACGTTAGTACATAGTGCCAGCATCCACTGCCCGCTCGGAATGCAACGATATGGCTTTCAAAGCCAAGTCGAAGTCTACAGGGGAGAAGATGGAGTCTACCCATTCTGCACGGGATCTCCCTCCAGGCGAGCACAACTCTACATCTAGCCAGTCCAAGATAGACCTTATGTCGAAAGCCATCTTCGCGCCTTTCTCGCACAAGAAAGGCAGCTCCACGCGAATCCTTTCAGACCGTGAGTTCCACAAACCCTTCTCTTTTTGACTTGGTCATACGGTCAATAGGCTCACATCACGTTTCCATGCGCTACAGTTGCTCCCGTTATTATGACACCTCGCATGATGAATGCTGCGGCAACCGTCACTTCTCGTTCGCGCGGACGCATAAACAGCGTGATAAGTGGAGGCTCTCGCATGGATTTTGCTACCCTCGGACGTGCACCGATGCGACTAACGCTCGGAAATCGACGTGTTACCTCACGCGACCTCGAAATCGCAGAAGCAAAGGAAGAATTGCTCGATGCCGAAGTACCAGAGCCGGAAGGCATCGCGTCGGATGTAAGCCTTCTTCGCGGATTTAATGCGACAATTCCAAGCTCGGAAAGGAATAGGACTAGGAGAAGACAGATACGGAATGTCGATGCACCGCGGGTTGGCCTGAAGCAACTGGGACAGTCAGCAAGGAGTATGCTCGAGGAGGAAGAAGACGAAAGGCAAAGTGTGGCGAGTGAAGAGGATGTCGTGGTAGTTGGACCCAGGCAATGGAAGGGAAAGAGGCGGGCCAGGGAGAGTTTGAGCACAACGAAGATACTCGGTAAAGACGAACTCACCCGACAGGCGCAGGAAATTGCCCGAGACAAGGAGAACCTGCATGTTCGGCGGGTAGGTACATGATCTTTGGTCAACATGGTGCTACTAACCTCACAAAACAGAGTCTGATCAGAAGTGAAATTGCCGAGGTGGACAGCAAGATCAATGCTTTAAATCAAATTCGAGAGCAGCTAGAGCGCGATCTATTGAAAATCCAAGAGGATGAATTGGAACTCGATGACGAACGTACGGTTTCTCTTCGTTCCGCTTCCTTTCAATATCAAGTCGCGTTTTCTTTTAGTGGGTGGTGTTCAGGAACGTTTGGAATTCGAGGAAATATCAATCGAGCAACAGAAGAGTACATCTGCTCATATTCCACATGTCGCACCCTCGCGGCGTCGCAAAGGTATGTATTTTTGCCCACTCCAGAACCGCCTTTACCAAGGAAAACGCCAGGGCCTGTCTTCTTACCCTCAGAACATGACGAACTGCCACCAGCAGTTGCATTCATGGTATGCAGCTACAACTGCCACACGTGCACACGCTCATCTTCTCACAAAGACCCTCGAAAGCCACTTATCGCCTATAGCTGCTCTCGACTTCTCAGAACCCTACGGTACACTCGTCAGTTCTTCTCAAGACGATACGCAGCCTCGTGTCTGGGATTTGATGATTGGATATGAGATCGGTCGACTACGAGGACATCGTGGTGCAGTGAAGTGCATACAAGTCGAAGATAACCTTTGCCTCACTGGTGCCGAAGATGGCACCGTTCGGTTATGGGATCTTCGTCTTGTTGACGATGACTGGGTCAAAGGTAGCCTCAGTGACGTGGCTGAAGAAGATGGAAGTCGTGATGGAAAGCTCGTGGAGAGATCTAATGGCATTCGATCTAGTAATGTAAGCGAGGCAGGCACGGAGGGTGAGGGTCCTTGTTTGCGCCTGTTCGACGGGCATACCAAGGCTGTTACTGCACTGTATTTGGAGGATGAGTGTCTGGTAAATTGTTACTTGTCTCCATCCGTGTGAAAACTTTGACTGACGTAGCTTAGGTGACTGGAGCTTCAGACAAGACGCTGCGCCAGTGGGATCTCGCCACTGGGCAATGCGTGTTGACCATGGACATACTTTGGGCAATTTCTCACTCTCAAGTCAGTACACCTGGTGCTTCGTTATCCACCCCTTTCTTCACAAATGCCGCCGCGGGGAATTTTGCAGTCCCTACGCCGCCATATGCAGATGGCAGTTGGGAAATGTACCAGGACTTCGTTGGGGCTGTACAATTCTGGGGTTATGGCCTCGTCAGTGGCAGCGGTGATGGTGCCGTAAGAATGTGGGACAGTAGGTCCTTCGTCGATTCGTGTGCTACGTTGGCAGTTTGACACTGTTGATCGACATAGTGCGCACGGGGCAAGCACACCGAACACTGGTTGGCCACACCGGACCTGTGACTTGCCTCCAATTTGATGAGATCCATATTGTTAGTGGTAGTCTTGACAAGTCCATACGAGTGAGCTTTTTTTTATGATGTGCGCGAATAATGCTTACCAGAACTGTCAGATATGGGACGTCCGCAGTGGTGGCACGTTTGATACCATCAAGTATGACCATGGAGTAACTGCCCTACAATTCGACACTCGCAAGGTTGTTGCTGCCACAGGTGAGAACGGCATCAAGGTAAGCAAAAGCGTCGGCCATGGAAAACCACTTGTGAAGGATTGCTTCGATTTACACTTGGTCTGCAATAGATATATAATCGTACCACGGTGCAACACTCGACGCTCACAACCAATGGCCATACCCGACCCATCGAGCGGTTGCGATACATGGATAGGTACCTCGTCTCGGGCGGTCGTGACGCCATGGTCAAGGTTTGGACGCTTTGAAATTGCATTGCTCGCATGTTTCAAGTGCGTCCCTCGGGACAAATGGACTATTTCTCAGGGGTGAAAGGTGATAGATAGATACAACTATTCCTTGAGCAATGTAGCATACCTCTTTACACATTTGGTTGTCCACAGCTCCGAGACTGCTTGGATCTTTATGTCAGGCTTGCAGACCGAGTGCTAACTCGTAGTTCGACAATGGTTCTGGGCCCAGTCACACAATATGATAAGGTCCAAATAAGATATCGAGGTAGCAGACAGCCAATTCATGGGTGGGACTAACACTGCAAACATACATCATACATAGTCATACTCATTAGGTCATGCCAATCGAGATCCAACTACCCCATGTACTACTATGACAAGTCTTAGTAGGCGAGAATGGCAGTCAGAGTCAAAGACCCTTCCGCTGGCAGGGTCTAAATCAACAGATAAACTCGTTTTGATGGCCTGAATTAGTATCCCCGAATAATGGGACTTTTGGTGACTTGCGCTATACCGGTGCACCTTGGTCTGGCAGGCGTTCTATGGCATAGCGCCGCGCAACAATGTACATGAGGGGTACTCCAGGGATCTGACGAATACGACGACGTAGTTCACGATCACAGGTGGCAACGATATAGCATTTGTGTGCAGTCACGCGTTGCACCAAGCAGTCGTCAGCATACGTGCCTGGGTGACTGCAGTTCAGTCGCTCAAACCGAGGATCACGAGCAATACTTAACGGAATTGTTTAGTTGCTGAAAATCGAGAATGATGAAAACTCACCGCAGTGCGACACGGTAACGATGACCCAGTTTCTCCAACTCAGCCATAACACAATCAGTCACGCATGGTATGCCTTGATGGATGGTGAGAGAGTGTGTGAAAACTCAGGCAGCAGTCGCGTACACTTGGCATACAAACAATCCATCATCCCGCTGATAAGCTCCAACTTGTTTTGCAAGCTGAAATTGATAAAATTTGTATCGATAAGGACTCGGTATGGCGGCACAAGTTCTGTGTTGTGGGTGAGGAACATCGATGAGGCAACTTGGGGCCTGTGAACACCGAGTTAGTCATTGGAAAGTGAGCAGTACAAAACGAGATACACTCGGCGAACAGCCTTCGCTTTTTCTTCCTCTTCCTTCTTCTTCTGTTTTAGTTGGTTCTCTTTCCTGTCGTATAGATGGAATGTTGAGCCTGTAATGAAAGACAACGCCCCGAGACATACATACAATCTAGCATCCTTAGGACTCAGAAGCCGCTTGACGGCTGCAAATTTGCGTGTTTTCTTCGCCTTTCCCTGTGAAATATCAACGCCGCACGTACTTGTGGACAAAAAGTAGAATGTACCATTGCACCCCGTCCTGAAATATGCCAATTGATCGACTGTGCGCTCGACTCTTCGACATTATGTAATATGTAGTATAACAATGACCAACGACGCGCTCCCAAAATACATATTCGTTCGTCAACGACGCTTGCCATGCAGCCTACACCGGATCCGTACAGTAATGCTCGCTCAGGCATTCCAATGCCTTCTACTGCGAAGAAGGCACCCCAATCATCTGTACGCATGAGCCTGTCTGGGCCAGCCCTGCGCGCGCCATACCAACCACCAGCAGGCTCAGGGCCGAGCTCCAATCCGCGTCAATCCATGTACAAAGCCCAGAATACCAATCCTCTCCTCCAGAGCACCTCCAAACCAAATTACGGCCGGACACCTCTACATAAGTAAGCTTCCATATGTCGCTTTACAGCACTATGAACCGCTCGTCTCTCACACAGTTCAACGCGTCGAGGGTCACTATGGCCGGGCAATGCCATGCTTGCCGCTCCATCCGGAAGCCAAACACTCAAGGACCCCCGCCCGATTCGCGACCGCGCCTACCAATCTAAGATGCGCCAGGAGATCTTCGCCTGGCTTCAAACTACCGAGTATGAGATCTCGATGCAAACCCTGATGAGCATCACGGGCAAGGACTATCGTTCCATGTTTCAGCATCTGGTAAACCTCGTCGACCCGTGTTATCCTTTTGACCCTAAGGCGCGATTCGAGGACGAATTTCAACCGGCGTTGAGGGCACTCCGATATCCTTTCGTTTCACAATTGGACAATAAGTGGCTAGCTGCACCGGGGAGTATGCATTCGTGGCCCACGCTCTTGGCTGTGTTGCATTGGTTAGTGCAGATGGGAAAGGTGTGTCCTGGCAGATTAGCTGATCCACGCACGTTTTGTGATCTGCGATCCTTTGCTAGGCACGATTACAATATTTGGAAAGCGACGATCCTACACTTCAGAATGTAGAAAAGATACTAGAGGAGTTCCACGATCCTGTCCACCACCAAGCACTAGCTTTCGAATATTTTTCAGAGGCATATATTGCATTCTTCAATGGCGCTGATGTGTTCGAGGAGCAAGACAAGGCACTTGAGGCTCGTTATAGTGAGTTGACTAGTTTAGCTACCTACTCCACATCTTCACACTCTTCAATAGCAAAGAAGAACGACAAAGCACTTAGGGATCTGGAAGAGCAAAAGGAGAAACTTGCCCAACTTCAAGCAGAACTTTCTCAACTTCAATCTTCCGCAGTGAGGTCGCAAAACTTTCCTGCCATGGCTATCTCAATACTTCTTTCAGGTACCCTTAGAAAAACTCCAGAAGACTCACGGCTACCTCGTGAGCGATCGTGCCAAGTTTCATGACGTCCTTCAACGATTCGAAGCCCGGAAGAAACACTTGATTGATACTATTGCACACGAGAATGCCGAGCTGACCACGCGAGGTACGGCCATCCTTTCCTACTTCAGTGTTGATGACTAACCGCTTACAGCTACCAATCTTGAGCAACTCAAGAGCGAACACAGCAAATTGCTTGACATCGTGAAAGTTCAAAACCTTACCGCTGAGGAGGTGGTTCGTATGAACAGCGACCACGAGACGCTGTCACGGAATCTTGAGGAACTCAAGCACAAAATTTCCGAGGCCCAGAAAACAGCCATGTCGCTGGAAGTCATGATGACAAACCGAGGTACTGCTGTAGAAGAAGCACTAGACCAATATACGAATCTTCTGTCTTCTCTTGGCTTGTTTCCCCCACTCCCATCACCTTTTGAGGAGGTCGATCTTACGTTACAGCTCAACATGGCAACACCGAATGTGTCCCAGTTGCTGGATGGTGCAGATATCAAGAAGACCATCAAGCCCACTCTGAGCGGTATTGCAGAATTGAAACGGACCGAGCGTGCCGAAGTAGAGAGCGAGCGTATCAAAGTGGACAATGACCTCGATCAACTGACACTGGAGTGTGAAAACATGCATGATGAGGTTAGCGAACTAGAGAAGAAGGTGGTCGTTCTGAACGAGCAAGCTGATGAACTTCGAGACGTGAGTGTACCATTATTGATGCGTCGCTTGATTTACACCTTAGTCGAATAGGCTTCACAGCAAGAATCGATGGTTAGCAATGCTGAAGCTGCCCGCCTGGAGAGAGAACTCTCGCATGCACGAACAGTGGCTTTATCGAGCGGGATGGGCGTAAAATCACGGCTACAGGCGTTGCAATTCAGGTAAGGATTTTGCATTAATCTTTCGTTTGGTTCTGGATATCTTGTTTCCTAGCTATCGAGAACAGCAGGCGAAAGTAGCCCGCCTCAAAGATGAGACTATTCGGGCGATTGCGAAGAACAGCAACGAGATTGCTCTATTCAAAGCGGAAGTGTCAGTGCACCTGAGACAACTTAGGGAGTTTGTCGCAGAGGGGTAGACTTTGGAACTGTTGTTGCCCACAGGGGCTATGTGTATGTGTTTTTGTGGGAGTCTATTGTGCTTTCAGAACGCCGAACTTATGGGGTGCCATCGCATATTTGTTCAAACATTCCTCCGTCCGATCCATCTGTCAACGGGCGGTGTGCTTTGAAGGCACACGCTCACAGGCTCATTTTTCTTTCACGATGAACTCATCGTAACTTCGTGTGTAGCATGGCAAAAAAAAGGTCTCATCACCAGGACTAGGCAGAAAGTTCTGTAAGGTACTTTCTTTGCGTACGCTTCATGAATGCTCTGGTCATCCTTTCCAGGACCATCCTGCCCTCATATAATGCCCATTACTAACATCATTCTGTACCAGATTTTTTTAGAGCATCGGAGACTAGCCGCCAGCTGGGTGGTTGGGATGGTCAAAACTCATCTGCCTCGGCTTTCGTGTTCTGGACCCTGTGTTCGGCGTGAGGCTCTCTTTGCCGTTACATGACACTCGACTGTTGACACCAGCGCGCACGGACACAATGAAGCGGCGCTCATGCAACATCTCTTCACGGATCAAAGGTACGTGTTGGCCCTAAATTTCAACAATAAGTGTGAAGTATTCGTTCCCCTACGAATAGCTGGTCTTTAATAGGTGCAGCGTGGAAATACGGGAACTTAAAGGTAATACAATTCCTCATGAGGAAAAAGGTTTGAGAAGCACAGGATCATCCTCACCCAGTACATACCCAGTTTATTCCCTATATACAGGGAAGAAACAGAAAACAATGTATTGCTCAAGCAGATGTAATAAAAGACAGGCATACTGAATTACTTATGATCCTTTCACGACATCGACGGGACTATATCCGTCTAAAGTCTATGCACCCAACAAGTTGGGCAGTTTTTACATGCCAGCACATCAGTATCGCCTGTAGTGGCTGCCTGCAGAGTCTCGACCATTGCGATAGTAATCCCTAGATCGTCCACTATCTCGTGAAGGTACTGAGACCTTGTCGCCAGTATACCCATTCCCTTGGTGCCCAGAGTAGCCACTCTCGTACTGTGAAGTTCGAGGAGGACTGAGGGAGCGACGCCTAGGAAGGTACAATTAACGTACTGAAAGGGTAGAATCATTGTATTATCTACTCACCGATAGCGAACAGCCTCTACGCTGCGGCTGCGAGGATAATCAGCATGACGGGGTGGGGTCGTCGGCTGTCCACGTTCCACGCGTTCAGGTGGATCATAAGCAATACTGCAATAAATTTAATTGTTGACAACAGTTCACCTTTTATGGGGACTTACCGAGAATACCTGTCATCATCACGTCGACTTGGAGGGGGACCAGGTGGTGTTCGTGGACTGCAGCAAATTGAATGATTGATAGCAGTTCATCTTCTAGGGAACTGAGGCACTTACCGAGAATACTTTTCGTCATCCCGTCGACTTGGAGGGGGACCAGGTGGCGTTCGTGGCCGCCCGCTATACGGAGGTTGCGATGGTACATACCGGTCCTCTGTCGTAGATCTTCTGTCATACCGATCGGAATGGTCACGAGGGGGCGGTGGCGGATACCTGGATGAATATGTATCCCTATCCCTTTCGGATCGGTCATACCGCGAAGGTGGTGGCGGTGGCGGCGGGGGTGCCCTCATCCTATAATCGTCATTGTCGCGCGAGGATCGGGGAGGTGGCATCGCATGGTCACGATGGTCTCCGGGAGGAGTCAGAGGTCTGCGATAATCCCGAGCAGGAGCCGGAGTGTATTCCACATGACGACTGTCTCGTGCGTACCGTCCAGGTTCATCACGGTACGCAGGGTAGTCTCTCGACGGTAGGTAGTCACGTGGGTGTATGCGATCGATGAGGGACGAGTCCGTCGCAACACCACTGCGTCTAAAGGAAGAAAGTGAGCCGAAACTATGTTCTAAACATTTCAACGAGTAGCTTACGAATTTGTAGCCGGTCGAGTGCATTCTCTATCAAATGATGGTAAGCAAAGTCATATGATTACTCAGAGCATGCTCACTTTGCCCAGTGTCCACTTTCACCGCACTTGAAACATGCACCGGGGTCTTCAGGTCGCTTGGTAATACGTCCCTTACCATGGGCTATCTCAACGCGAACTTTATTACCCATAAAGTAACCTTCATGATATTTGGCGACACTTTCTTCGGCGGACTTGCGGTTGTCAAATTCCTGGGAAAGGGATTCAGAACCTTTCTAAATACCAGTCACCGGCCCACCTACCACAAAGCCATATCCGGTCCTGAGCAGAGAGCAAAGATAATGTGGTCATGAATGTGCCGTTGCGCTTGAAAGACGGATGACCTACTTCAACTCTATATTGACGATGTTGCCAAGCTTTCCAAAACAGTTCTGAAGGTCATCAGATCGAGTGTGTTCTGGAAGACCACCAATATAGACCTTGTTCGGCTGAGCGGGGTGGAAACGGTATTTTAATACCAGGCCAGATAACAGAGACTGGAAGAGACAAGACGCAGAGGAAGAGAGTCTCTGAATAAGAAGAGCCTGACAAAGCACCAAGGGACCAGAGCCAGCAAGACCTTAGGAACTGAGCCACATAGTAAAAGCCACACCACAAGGCACACCGGGAGGGTAGCGAGTGTTTACCAACAGACAAGAGTGCCAGTAACGGACCAATCCAGCTGGAGATGATGATAACATGACACGCCAACAGCTGGCGAAGCACAGGCAAGACAGACATCGCCAACAGGACGAAATAACAAAACAAGAGGATAATTTAAGCACCTTGGGTGGTCTGTCACGAGTAGAGTCGTCCTTGCTTTTGTCATAGTCGCCAGACGCGTCTCCACTAGCAACAAGTGCCCTTGGGTCGTCTGCACCAGCAAGAGGTCGGAGGTCGTCCATAACAGTGTCATTGTCAAGGGTTGCCACAGGACCCATGTCATCAAGTTCTTGGTCGTCCATTGTGCTCCACTTGTCTCTGCTTTGAACGTCGATATCCACTGCGTTCGGCGAGGAAGCCATGAGAGAGAAAAGCGAAAAAGTGACGCTTGAAGAGAAAATATTTTCCGTATGTAAATCAAACTCCGCGTGCAATTCCACCAGTGGAGTCAAAAGGGCAAAATCTCTTGGAACTCTGGGACAAGCGAATCCAGATCCATCTTAACTAACGTCCAGTGAATAACAGCGTAAGCGCGCAATAAACCTACACGCGTACTACGTCAAGACCCCGAGGAGTGACCATATAACAGAACGAAGTGCGCATGAGGTGATAACCAAACCAGGGGCACTAAGGTAGATAGATTCGATGCATGATGTGAATGGATACATCGACAACCTTGTTAATGTTTTGGGGTTAACCTCAAAACGGATGATACTAATCCCTACCCTCGACCTGCGGCCTGCTCCTGCACATCTCTACACGCGCGGTGGGAGAATGATTGATCCAATGTTACGATCTGTCGATTCGTGCACGAAGCGCGATGATCTTGTACTGCGAGATTAGCGTAGGCTGGCCCATTGGTGGCACGTTGTATGAGAAACATGTCTGTGGATGAAGTGACGGCTTGGAATTAGCTGGAAGGGTACGAGAGCCAGAGGTAATCGTTTTGAACCGCAGGAGAGTGGGGAAGATACCCCTGTGATGTCCTTAGGTCAGCCCACAAGGACAGAACCCGGGCGTCCTGGGGTTAAAATGGTAAAACATTTTGCCTCGTTCATCATGTGCCCGGGTAGCTCGTGATGTCCATCTTCATTCTGGGCAGCTTCGAGAAAGGCCCACAAGCATCGGCTCCTTAGAAAGCGTTAAACCAATAAAACCGGTATGGCCGCAAAATAAGTGGGGACGTTTGTGGACCTTGGACCTGATCAGTGACGAGAACCTTGTTTGAATACCCCGTATGCGTGAAATGACATCTTCGTCGCCGTGTAATAAGATGCCAACCGGGGTTCAAAGTGAAGTGCCCGCGAATGATTTGTACAGAAACCACTGAACGAACGGATCAGTCGAAGGAATCCTCGAGATTCATGGTAGAGGACTTGCAGAAATATGATTTTTTTTTCCCTATGTCAAAGCGTGCATGAAATGAATAGCAGCGTTCCAGGCAGAACAGGGGGGGAATCGAACCTTGCAAATAGGTATGCTTGACGTTGCAACATCTAATCAGTCTTCCATCGACATAAATCACATTGCACCATTATATACAAGTCCAAAAAATTACTATAGAAAAAGGTTGACAAATGTGGCCAATCAATGTCATTATGGGTCCAGTTCTTTTAGATAATGGGAGGACACTACGCGATAGTCAAGAGACCGCTGACAATACCCGTCACTACAAGTGCACCAATGCCAAAGAGCGCCTTGACATCAGCAAAAACAGTGGGGGCTCCGCTGTGAGACGAGCTTCCAGATCCACTACCTCCAGACCCTGGTGTCGACGAAGAAACCCCGCTAGGAAGCGAGGGTACGAAAGTGCCAGTGGCCGTGGACAAGCACGAAGCCGCGACTGAGGTAGCTGCAGCCGATGCCTTGGCATTGACGGTACCATTTCCACCAAAGCTGCAAGACTGAGGGTTGTTGTTTGTAGCACCATAATACTCACTCATAACATATGACAACTTGACGGCTATGCGACACCCGTGTTAGCGACAGCACCAGTATACATCTATCAAACGTACTCGGATCACATGCAGCGACGAGGCCATATTGACCAGTGGTACCATTGGCAGAGAGATCGGTGCAGGAACCGCCCGCTTGGCCAAGCAAGCTGCACCCATAGTCCAACAAGGAACCTACAACCGCGGAGTAGTTGGAAGTCATAGGGGTAAAAACACAGCCAAGGTTGTTTTCCAAACACGTGCAAGCTGTCAGATCGGGAGTCGGGGGAAGTTGGGTCGAGGCCAGGAGGTTCGAGCTCTGGGCAGGGCAGGAGGGGTAGGTTGTTGACCCCGCAGCACTTTGTGAGGGCGAGTTGGGGGGCGATGCCGCGACATATTGTGTCTTGAGGTTATCAAAGTCTTGACTGGTAGTAACCGTCTTACCATCGGACGAGATAGTGACCATGCCGAATTGACCTGCAGCGCTGCTAGCGGGGAAGTACGAGAAGGCAATACCACCAGACCAGACGGGTGACATGTCCGAGCTATAGATAGCCCCAACCTCAGTCCAAGAGCGAGGTGTGCCACCCGAAATACAGCCAAACTCGCTGAAGTATGCAGCGACGTTATAGTTCGCGAACTCTGTCTCTATACCTGCATAAGAATCCTCAAACGTGGAATTACCACACCATTCACTAAAATAGGTAAGCTACGGTGAGGGAATGTGCATCAGGCTGAACTCTTACTAATTGTTCAAACCCCAGATGTCAATCGCAGTGGCGCCAGAATTGGAACCGGATGGATCGCAGGAGAAGTAGTCGGCAAGGGGGACGATCCAGGATGCATCACCGTCAATGGCGGCATAACCCACAAGAGCGGGTGACTTGACCGAGTTACTACAAAAGTGCTGACATATATGGATGGAAAAGGGATATTTTTGGACGACTTACATGTAAGCCTTGATATCACGAGCCGCAGCCTTGACGAATGTGGCAGCGGCGGTTCCATTTGGTTGGATGACAACCTCATTTCCGACGTTGTACGCAAGCACGTTGTCATATTTTGTGAATGTGTTGATAGTGTCAAGGTACAGATCCAAAAGGTTTGTAGTCCACGTAGGGGAATTGCGGTCAATGGAACCGTTCACGGGCAAGGAAAGATCAATGCTGAAATGGAAGACAGGTAAAATTGTGAGTTAGTGGAGGGCAACACGTTCAGACCACCTACATAGTATAGATGCCTGCATTGCTGAGTAACTGCATGCATGTGTCGTGGTTCTTGGTAGAATCGACGCTATACACTCGGATGGTATTGACGCCGAGCTGCTGGAGGTATGGCAGGTCGCGCTGGCAGGCGTTGCCATCGGCGAGAGGGTCAATGTAGGTGGAGGGCTCGAGGAAAGAATTGCTGGCATCAGCTATGACAGCGCCTGCTCAGAGTCGTGACTCGTCAGTGCCATGAGTATCGCAAACCGAGAAATGTCAGACCTTGCTCTTGATACGCGACACCCTTGATATAGAACCTATTCCCGTCCGCAGTATACAGGTACTTTCCCGCCCTTGTGACTGTTTGGATGGCGTGTACGGAGGAAAAGAGGACGCCCGCCAATGTAAGGCCTGCAGCGATGCGTAGAGCTGAGCGCATAACGGCCAGCGAGTAAAAAAGATTGAAAGAGCGTGTGATGAGGGAACAAAAGGAGTGGTGCGGCAGACGTCAACTGCCAGTGCCTCCACACTGCGGGCATGTTTATTTTTATTTTATTTTTCGGTGCTGATGTAATCACGCATGACAAGTCGAAACTAGGCGATCTGAAGGGCCTCTACGTGCTCGACCTCGCGAACGTTGGGCTACAGGTTCCCTTTTTCTTCCTTGCACTCATAATATCAAAAACTGGCTCGAAGTCCAACGGCATAGATTGCACAATAAGTACAGAACGTGGTGCTGAGGCAGGTTGGCCATTAAACAGACATTGCTTTAGATGAGAAAATTAGGGCTATACAAATGCAGAGGATGGGAACAAAGGAGAATGTTCAGAAAGCAATCAATAGCAATGGAGGGAATTGGTTGTATGCCGGACCAAAGTACAAGTGCAGTGGTATTGATCGAAGCCGGCCGATCCCATTGGCGTAATACCTCCAAAAACCGCCAGATCGAGCCATGCAACACGAAGAAGAGGTATCAGTCGCCAAACGGAAGGACATAGAATATACATAGAAATAGAGGATTAAGGGTCGAAAGGTCGACCCATAAGACCGCTGGCGTTCATGCGACAAGTCTTTCACATGCCATAGCCGTAATTCTGGTAAGGATCGTTTAAGGACCCAGCAAGGCCACCGTTGCCAAATTGGCTCATGTTGGCATACCCAGAAACGCCAGAATACCCGCCCGCATGAGTATGTGGAGGAGTCAATCGTGTGTTGTGAGCAGAATGACTTTGCAAGACATATTCGTCAATAGAGCGCGTGCTGAGACTGTGCATCTGAGCCACATGGCCAGGACCGTATGAGCCTTGACCTTGCATTCCATAAAGTCCTGGCTGAGAGGCATACATGTCCGCCATAGGGTTGTTGGAGTGCATGCGCGCAGCAGGGTTCAGGTGTCCAGGCCCAAGGCTGATCGCTTGGTTGTTAATGCCTATGTTCATCACTGCCTGCGGACCCTGGAATGCACCGCCAAAGTTGTCCAGATGTTCGCGCTGGAGCTTGTTTTGAATCCGTTTCCCATAGGGCGTGTTCCGAATCAACGGTAGCACAGGGCGGATACCCTCCACAAGCGACGCACGTTGGCCAGGCTCGGCATAGTCAAGAGCAGTCTGAGCGAGAATTTCGATAGGGAACAAAAGACGTCAAGAAGCGCGACTTACCTGAACACAATAGTTGCCGTACGAATCACGCAACAGTTTCTCCAGACGCGAACGATTAAGGAGCTCCTCGATGAGGATTTTCCTGGTATTATGCTCTGCAACTCGGATACACTGGGCAACAGATGAATGATGTAAGAGCTGCTTTCACACAAGAGCTTACCTTCTCGATGACATTGGAACTAAACTTCTGCACAGATAACGCACAGACGTTGCCTGTAAACTGACGAATGACGGCATCACTGAATCGATTGTCATTGAGATCCAAGATATATTGCACGACCTGATAAAAAGCTGTGAGCGACACGGAGAATAGTGCATCAACGCAACTTACATAGTTGCCATAAGGGTCCTGGACCAATGTAAGCGCATTATAAGTGATCTCATTTACAAGCTGGATGCGCTGGGGTTCAGATGCATGGTCAATGCATCGTTGTAAAACACAGCATCCATGTCGATGAGTAGCGACCTCCACACAATTAGCAGCGACAGCGTTGTAGATAAACTGTAGCAATCCGGATTAGGGGAGCTAAATATAATCGGATTAGATTGCACCTGATTGTCCTCGGGGGCAAGCTTGTTTAAGCACTTTTGGATGACGTGGTTGCCGTTGAGGTCCTTGATTAGCACAACAACATGAAGGCTAAGTGCGACAATAATTGAATGGATCTGGGCATTATATCTTTGATCAGTCTACGCTCCCCAACGTAAGTGTTGAAGCGAAAAGGCGCTGAAATTAGACTTGCCTGCCGTCCAGTTGACAGGAAGTCAATCATTTTTTGTACAGCACGGGTTCCGTGCATGTTAAGGGAGATGTTGACCAGTTCCTGGGCCACCGATTCACAAATAAGATTCCTCTGCTCGTCCGTAGAGTATTCCAACAGCTTCTGACAAAGATAGTTCCCGAATGGATCTTGCAAAAAAAAAAAAATGAATAACGTCCGATAAACGAAGAACCAGAATAGTACCTATCATCAGTTCGGCGAAATGTCCAAAGGTTTCCCGGAAAATCATGTCTCGGTGTTCTGGTGTACTCTCTTCAAGTTTTTTCTGGAGGTAGCGGCATCCATGCTGGTCCTTGCAGAGTGTAAGGATCTCTCCTTGCAAGTCCTCTAAGCGAGTCCCAGCGAAACGATTGACTACCAAACATATTCAGCTGTCTGAGCGACGTAGGATGGGCAAGGCTTACGATCCATATCGCCCCGCTTGTGCTTAGTACCATGCAACCCGTTCATTTTCCCATCCGGACCACCGCGGCCCAGTCCAAGACCATAGCGCGAACCATTGTGGTGATATAGCGCAGTCGACCCATTAGTACCGTTAACACCTTGGCCACCACGAACGGTGGATTCGAACCCGTACGCGTTATAGCGGGTGCTTTCCAGCTGGTTATTGAGACCATACACTGAATCGATGTTGTATTGCTGCCAAGGGTGTTCATTCATCAACAAATTAAAAGAGCACAAAAACATACATCGAATGAGAGCTCGCCAGTATTGTCATATTGACTCGACGACATACGCGATAACGACGGCTGGATGTCAGACTTGGACTCGTTGCCCAACTGATGGCTCCCCTGAGCCGAGAGCCGACCACTCAAGCTCTGAGTGTCAGGTGTTAAGGGAGTTCCAGGGGCTTGAAGCATATGCAAAGCCCCCCCATTTGTGATAGAGAGCGGCGTGGCGGGAACAGAACGCGCTGTTGAAAGACCGTCAATGGTGACGGAGGGTGAGCCGCGGCGTGAGGACGGTGCTTGGCCGGTGGGTGCGAGAGAATGGTGACCGATGGGCGGCGTAGAAGTTCCAGAGACCGCACTGGCGAGAGCGGGGTTGTGATCCAACGGGGATGACGTAAGAGTCACGGTCGGGGTGGTGACAGTGCGGCGATCGGTCCTGGAGGCCAAACTCTCAGGAATACGAGGATTAGCAGTAAACTGTGGCCACTCAGATGGCTTGTCGTTGCGCGTTGTGAATGAACTTTGAGACCTATGAGCGAGGTCCAAAGCAGCGGACGAGGTCGAAATCTACAACCGCGTTAGACTATGATTAGAATGCAGGCGAAAGCGCTCGCCTTATTTGCATAGGACGTAAATTTGACATCATCTGATGTCGGCAAATTCTTCATGGCATCTTTGGAATATGAGAAGCCTTGTACAGAAATAGAAAGAAAACTGACTGTGCATCTCCTGGTCCAACTGCTCGTCGAGCATCATGCCAATGTTATATTGTTGGCTCGAGCGACCATGGTCATCCTCGTTGACACGTGCTCTTGTGAGGATGGACTGGGCAGCTGCTCCTGGACTCGGGGTAGCTCTGGAGGGTTTTTCACCAGAGAGCGCCATGCCTCGAATTTGCTCCACGAGCTCATCGTCATGGCTGCTAGCAGACGTCCGACGGCTTGCTGGCATGCTCTTCGCTCCTCCACGAGCATACTGACCATTCGGCACATGGCTGGAAGCGAGGTCCGGGGAGCGATCGACGGAAGGTGCGTACGTGACAGACTTTCTCTTGTCGACTGCGAATCCAACGGCCTTGGAAAGAACATCGGCATCCACAGAGGGCTGAGAAAGGGATGACCTGAGGAAGCCATCACCTTGCAAGACTGCGTTGACGCGCGGCGGGGTGGTAGGGGCAGAAACGGCCAAGTGAGCAGAGGCCATAGACTCGTACGGGATGCTAAGGAGCTCCTGAGCTTGTTGCTTCTCCAACATGCGCATCTGATCTTCGAACATCTTGCGCTGAAGTACACGCTGACGTTCGTGTTCCAGCCTCTTCAGCTCCACGCGCTTGATGGTCAACTAGAATTGAGACAACTCCCACGGTTTTACGAGCTAAAACCACTCACCGCCGAAATATCCGGCATATTAGTACCCAGTCTCGCAGCCTGGAACAAGGTTACTTTTTTTTTTTTTGGTATGGTTCGCAAGGGCCAGACATACCGAGTCAGCGAGGTCGAGGAAAGCAGGAGGACTCTGCTTTCTCCCATCCGAGGTACGATTATCGGCTGAGGTATTAATGCCTTCTGCGGTATTCATCTCGAGTAACCAAAGCGGACAGCGACTTTTCTTCCAGGCTTGAGGGATGAGACAAAAGACGAAAGCAGATTAGGAAGCAGTAACAGTAGGTACACAAGGTAAAAAATCCTGTTGTGAAGGGTAGAAGGGCAGAATGACACATATGAGCGTACGCACCTGCAAGCCAATTTAAAAGCCCGTCTAGAATGGACTGATGGTACAATGTGGCTGTATGGCTGCTACAAACAAGAGGCATAAGAACTGAGGGCCGTGGCAGATGGCAAGCCCATACCTGTCGAAAACTGCTGGGTTTTTTGAGAGCAGAATGCAAGGGAGGAGGCTGATGCTCGTGTCGTGAAGACCAGCGAATTTAAGGCACTTCGGTAGCGCGTGGGGGTGCAAAAAAATCCGGACTTACCCTGATTTTTCAAAGTCCGCTTACACCTCTCGTAAATGGCGATCGTAGCAAAACTTTGCCTTGTCACATTTTCACACTTGTATATTATTTATTGCCCGCAGACAAGGCCCGGAGTTCTGCCCCAATGTAACACATTTCTATCCCTTTGAACAGTAGTAGTAGAGTCTTACACGTCGTGCCTTGCTTTGTCCGTACCCGACTGTCGATCGGCTCAATACTCTGTTTGCAAACGATTTGTTGTGAAAGGTTCTTTCCACGCGCCAATTTGAACGCTAGAAGCGGCAACCAGTCAGCCGGATAATGAATGAATTCACTCAACCCTTGCGCCCCTTGGTCACCGGTCGCGGGGACTTTTTCCTCCCGCACCCGCACCGAGAAACACTCGTCGACGGTACGCGTCAGAATGATAGCTGGAATTCAGATGGCCATATCTGAATCACGGCGATCTCATCGAAGTCCTTGGCTCACAGAAAAATCACTATTGATGACCATTTTCTACATGAATCGCAGCAGAGGGCGGCGTCAGCGACGAGCCATCGCGAAACTTCTCCTGCGTAGCAGTAGGGTCACAGTGAGGTACATGTCCATTGGCCACCTTCCCCTCAACAGACGGCCCCCTCCGATGGATGTCCATACCCTTGATCGTCTGGCGGTCTTCATCGTCCTCGCCTCCATTTGGACTAGCCGACTCCTCAGACTCCGACGAGCCCGTCGCTGGACCCACAACGGAATTAGAATAGTGCGAGTCTTCTTCGCCCTGTTCTGACGTCGGTCTGGTCGCGGGTCGCGCAGATGGCACATTCCGAGAACGCAAGAAGCTCGGCAGCGGTGGAAGTCCAAGGATAAGCTTGGGGTACCGTAAGTTCGGGGTTCCCTCCGTTGGAGTAATCGTCGGTGATGTCCCCCCACTAGACGAAGGAGAACCACTCTCCCGAGGTAATTCGGTCTGGGCGGGGTGTGGACTCCGTCCCGCCCTGGGAGTATTGGAAGATGACCTGACCGGGTCGGGGGATGACGATCGGGGAGGTGTGGCTAACCCTGAAGTGGATGGAGAGTCTTGTATTCGTGGATGGCTACAGCAATGATACGGATTGTTAGCGAAAGAACTGTGAAACTCAGTGCCGGACACAAACCATAGTATGGTCGCACATTCCCCGTCAGTGAGCGTAAGTACTAGGTTCTTTAAATTAGGTAAAGTGTGTCGCATATCAAGGGCTCGTAGATCTCGTTCAGCCATTAGCTTCAAAGCATGTCAGACGCTAGAAGCTTGGTAATGACGGTCACCATACCATTTCTATGTCCTTGTTCAGTAGGAATACAGCATATTCAAAGCGGTAAGTATCGACGCCTTTGGAGAAAAGTGGAAACCTTGCAAACAGGCTCATCAGCAGCAGCACACAGTTATAGGACGAGGAAATACAGACATGCGGGGTCCAACCATTGCAGAAATGTTATCTTTAATTAAACTTCTGCTCCCAACATACGTGACAGGATATACCAACCCTTTCCCCATGTACACCGCAAGAAGCTGAACCAGATGCGCAGCGTATCCCAAAGCGGTCGCAACTGCATCTTCTGTAACCTCTTTATGAGATGAAAGGGACAGCGGAGGCGCGGGTTCATTTCCGTTTAGGGGAATCGGTAAAGGAACGCCCAAGATCGAATAAAGCAAATCAGAAGGAGAGGTAAGGTCGATGGGGTATATGGCGGAGAGTATGGAGACCAGAGATGTTCGAATTGGGGATATACGGTTTCGGAGGGCAGCGAGGGTGCTTCTAGAACGATGCCAGTGTCAAACTACAGTCAATAGATACCATTTTCCAAAACTTGCCTCCATTCTGTAACCTCGGCGGCACTGTTTTCAAGGGCAGCTGTAGCTGTAGCATACTGAGTCTTTGCTAGTGCGAGGTTCTCTCTTCGTGCCTGTAGCCGTTGCCGCCGGGAAGTAATGTCATCGCGCACTATAGGTTATCGGGGACACGTGTCGGGTGAGAAAACAAGCGAGACGGATCAAAAGCTTACAGAAATTCATTTGCTGCACAATGTCGCGTGTGTCGGCTCGTCGGTCCTGGATGCGCACCTCACGCTCGGAGGCTTCCCGATTCTACGAGACAAACGGAGTAAGGAAGTACATGTGCCATGAAGGCGGGGATGAGTTTAAGCCGTCAGGCGAGTCTATGCCAACACACCAAGATCGTGGCATCACAACCACTCAGTAGCTTATCGGTCTCCTTAATGACAGCACGAAGTGACTCCTCTGTGTCCAGAATGCAGGACTGCAGAGTCGCGAGCCTGTTATGGTATGTCTAAATGAATGTTCAGCAAAAAAATGAATGATTCCGCACTGAAGGAGTTGCTGTGAGCTCGCCGTCTTTGCAGTAGTACTAGTCCCCCGAACTCTGCGTGACAGACTTAGCCGCGAATGGCTATCGGAGGCGGGTACGGAAATGGTTGGCATCGACCGGATATCGCGATCGAATCTACGAATCTCGGCCTCAGGGTCTGTGTTGTAGCCGGACGGAGATACCGATCGGGAACGCGACAGTGTGCAAAATGGTGGTTGTGAAGAGCTGGGAAGATAAAAGCTCTCTCCAGAGGTAGAAAAAGTCACAACTAGCGTGTTTGATGGCAAGTGAGACTGGCGATATTCAATCTTTGCAACATATATCAGGGATAAGCCAAGTAGACAGACATTGTACAGTAACTTACGTACCTCACCGGGCAGTGGAACCAATTCCGACAGAGCTACAGACCATTCATCCAGACGTTTCCACCCTGGAGCAGGAGACAAACTACTGGTCTCGGGAACTTCTTTCTCCTTGCCCTTCGCGTCCGCCAGTGAGACACCCATCTCGTTCCTAGCCCAAAGCTCAATTTTGATTCCATCCGCACTCAGATTCGTATGCGGTGCAAATTCGTTTGAGTTGGGATCAATGGAGAACATCGGGTTTGTCGAGGGGTGGTGGATAGAGGATATATAGTTGGGTACAAGTCGAGGCTTGACATCTGACGATAACAGAGTAGACTGTTGGCTCTTGCTCCTCTGTAAGGGAACGGAAGACGATGGCTTATGTATCTTGACGGGCCGCCTGGAAGAAGACGATGCCGCCTTGGGCACAGGTGGAACTCTTCGCGCTAGCGTCGATGGCAGCACAGATGCCCCGACGCGGTTGGGTATCCCCTTAGTTCCGCTTACGCTTGCTGACCGGGACAATCTCGTTGCTTTGGACAAGGGCGGAGCATGACCTGGAGAGACCACTGAAGGAGATGAGCCGCTCTCAGTACGAGACCTCGCGTGTGCACTGGTGTTGAGCGGAACAGACGAAGGTGGGGGAACGGGCTCTGGGACGGTGATTGTGATGAAGGTTTCCACAAGGCGCGACTGGATCACTTTCTCCAATGTACGTTGGGAATGGTCAAAATGTAGAGTTGCGGCTAGATGGGTCGGTGGATATCCAGGGGCAGAACCCGGAGATGGATTCGGAGCACCCGACAAGGCTGGACGTGCTTGAACTTTGCGACGACCTTTCGCTTCCACACCTGCCCTCCCTTCATCCGGTGAACCGATAATATCGTCGATAGCAAGGCTCTTAAATGTATTTACCGAAGTTGAAGATATTCGACGGGATCGTTTGCGGAGCAAGGTCAGGTCAAGGTCGTCGGAAAAGTTCCCGAGGGTGTTGAACTGGGAAAGGGATGCGGGCTGCGAGAGCGCAGTTGCAAATGCATCCCGGACAGGGAACGGAGTTAGGTTGACTATCTGAATGCCAGTTATGTGGCGAATGCGACGCGCAAGGTATTCCTAGAGGAACGAAGCCATTGGTCAAAAACACATTGCGCGTAAAGCTTGCTCACCGGTGCATGATATGAGGCTGGCGAGTCAGACGTAGGTACCGCATCTTGGGCACCCGTGGACATACTCCTGGTCCGTTGGCTCCAGGGTTGCGAGTGTGCACTGTGCTTGGCTGGAGACGTGCAAACGGCGTATATGCTTAGGCTGCCCGCACTGTGGTGCTCGTCCGCCCCACTTGTACTACTTCCTTTCTTGGCAATCCACATATGTCAGACACCGTCACCAAACCAAAGGCAATTCTGGAACCTGAGCTCAACGCCCTCGCCGTCTGTCTCAAGGTTCTGGCTCGACATGCATGTCTTCATGCGTGCTAACACTGACATAGGATGCAGTGGTGAAAACTGGCCAGATATACGCCTTTCATTCTGATACACGCAGACTGTGAGCTCACCCCCGATACTAACAAATACTGAGACTAACATGATACGTGATTCTCATGCATACTAGTGGCATACGCAAATACGCTCCTTACCCTCCCCGCAATCTCACTGCATCGCTTGGGCGTGAACTAGAAAAGTACGACCAGATATGCGACACAATCGAAACCCGTCTGGTGCGCACTCGTCTCCCGAACTCCTTGGTCCACCATAACACCCCATTTGCAGCTACATGCTATATCTGTCCTGAAAAGAGACTTGGCACGAGAGGAATGTCGGGCTAGGGAGGCCGAAATGGCTGCTATGGCGGCACAATCCGGCTCGAATCCCACCACCTCCCTGACCTCTGATATGGACACTTCAATGCAACCACCTCCTACACCCGTTCAGGGATCACCTCCGGGACTCATGATGCCCTCTCGTCGCCAATCCGCAATTTCTTTGTCCTCACTTCACAGACCACAGGTCCCTCTCAAACTTGACCTCTCCTCGTCGTCCTTGCGCATGACGGCCGAGGAGGCTGCCATCTTCTCAAAGGGCCTTCCTTCCCCAGTATCGCTTGCTCCTAAATCTGCACGGCAAACGAGTACCGCAGACATTGACCTCATGGCGGCGTTTGCTGCCGCGAATGCATCAGCACAACATGTGGATATTGACTTGACGGTGGACGACAGCCCGCCGACTATGATGACTGGAATTAATACATCGTTGGGTAGCTCTGCGGACAAGCCGATTGAACTCGACTTGGACAGCATCGACATGGGAATGCCCAACATGACAGAATTTTTTAGAGATGGTCCAGCGTCGGCGGAGGGCGATGGTCTATTCACACCCACTACCACCACTGATGCTGGTAGTACCTCGCTCGCAGCAGGTGATGGCTCACACATTAAAGACACCAAGCCCAGCGATATTAGCATGGAGATTCTTGATGCTCTGACTGTCGAAGGTGGCAATCATAACACAAACGTGTTTGGCGCTATGCAAGGAGCCTCCCCTGGTGAACAAGGGAATAGCGGGAACCACCACGGGCCACCAGGGGGAAACGTTTCTTCTTCCCCAGCATCACTTCTGGCTAGCTTTGCCAACCAACCACAGCTTGTTCCAGGCAACGAACACATGCAAACGCCGTTCGACTTGTCTACGATAGACTTCTCGACCCTTGGCATATTCGGGGGGCAAAACACGAACAGTGCCCTTGGTATGGATATGGAAACACTCCTCAGCATGCCTCACACAGGGGACCAGTCAGAGAAACAACGCCCCAACCCATAGCTGTTTCCGGTATTGCGCATCCTGTACATATGGCAACACTTCCTAACACCAAAGTAACATAGAAGTACATGATCCGGACTCTATGTAGCACACCCGAGTCATAGCTAAAGGATCACTGGCGGTTGATGGCCAGAAATTTGTCCAATTTTTTCCGCATAGGATGGATATGTTGGACGCCCACAACGCGTAGCATCGCGGCAAGGTCAGTAGCCAGACCACGTCGCTGTTCAGAATCGCCACCTTGAACTCCTAGCAATTCTTCTACTGAACGAGCCAGTCTGCCCTTGGGAAGATTATTCTTGGACCCATTGGCGGGCGGTGCACCAGGTCGCCTCCTCTTCCCCTTCATATTCGGAGCTGCCAACAACGGTTCAACGAATTCGGTCCTGAACCGGCGCAGAGCCAGTGCGTGCAAAGGGACGACACGATCTAAAGAACTCGCAGCCTCCGCACACAACTCCGCCTCCGCGAGCATCTCTGGCGGCCCACCAACCTCATAGCCCCACTTCTTGAGTTCGTCCATGCGCTTCTCCTTCAGCCTCTGGGCGATCTGCTCTCGGGTGCGTCCCTCTTGAATGGACCTGGCAACTGTGTCGAGCATGTCACCGAGCGTGAGCCAGCCTTTATCCTCGTCGACGGCTCGCTTCACGTAGTGCCTGTTGACGTAGTTAAGGAGGCGGTTGATGGAGTGCGCGCCGACCGCATAGCGCTTGAAACACGGAATGAGGTACTGGATCAGAGTCGTGTCGTCTTCTGGCGCACCCAGAAGCAGCTCCCGCGCGTGATCAGTGAAAAACTTGTCCAGGTGCAGGTACAAGTCCATCCCCGTCGAGTCCGTCTGTCTTTCCTTGTTGCTAGCAGGCGCCCCAAGCGGGAAGGCGGGGACTGGAAGGTCAGGTGCTGTTGTAATGTAGTTGTACGTCGCGGTGTGAATGCCCATATGGTATGCAAGGTCAATGGCGGGGGCCTTCTCGGGAGTGTTGGTCGGCGCACGGGCTATATGGTTGAGCGCGGGGAGAATATAGCCCCATAACGCGGACAGCGAGGCAGAGGGATTGGCGCTGCCCGCTGAAGGATTACCCATGGGCGGGAGGAATGCAGCTGGCTCTGTCTGTACTTTCGACATTGTATCGGGATTGACCAAGTCGTGGGGAAGAAGTGTCTGCTTTTCTTTAACGGGCCGTCGGACCGCCACCAATCCCTTTCTCCCGGCCAGACTCCAGAGCAATTCTCATGCACGTCTTCGCTTGCACTCATCCCTGTCGCCCGAACACCACTAGCCTTGACTGCCTTTGACAGGTAGTGCACACCGTTTGATTATAGGTGTCTCCATTGTGGGCGATCAGCAGTTGATTAATCGCAGCAGAAGTGACCCAGCCAAGGTGAGATGCAACGGTATCCGAGTTGTATCACACGCGTCCTGGGCGGGCGGTCCGGATGTACACACGTTGGCAACTGTGAGAGGGTGTCAAGGTTTGCCGAAGAACCTAAGGCTGATGCAAATTACAGGTCAGGAGATACTCGTAAGTAGTAGGATCCATGTATCTATACGTACATACAGTGCAGCAAGCGCGTAACAGCATCCAGGGTAATCAAGAGGAACATACCAGATCAAATATTCTACACACACCTTTAGACGAGGCCAAGGACAACAGTAGCCCTCAAACTGATCATCTTGGACGCAGGGGCAGACGGTTTCACTTGCCCATCATCTTCCAGATCATCCGCACGCAGCGAACTCGACTTCCAGCCCCAACTCTGGCTGACCGAAAACACGTCAGGAACGCTCGTGAATCGCGTGATGGAGGAGCCAGTAGAGCTCGAGCACGACATAGAGAAGTAGGCAGACACAGACGGTCTCGGGTCTCTGTATGGCTGTGGAGGGGCAACAGGTACCGCCGTTAAGGGAATCGAGTTACCCGACGATTGATGGGCTGCAATGGATGTATGTGGTGCTGAGCTAGCCGAGCTGGGAGTGACGCTCCGAGAAGGTGGGTGTATTGAAGGCGAGAAATGAATTGTCGATGAAGATATGGAATAAGGGATGGTGTGTGGAAATGATGGCGCTCTGTTGTGATGGCGCTCTCGGAGCACCTGCACGGGGGCAGATGCACCCGGTATAGGGTCGATGTTCGATTGCCGGTGAAGGTATATCCCAAGCTGAGTACCCTTCTTACGCACCACCTGGACATAGACGTTGTATAGGCTACCAGCGTACCAGATCGTATGCGAATGGAGACGGGACTTTTCCTTGAGAGAATCAATGTCCCAGAATTCAACCGCAAAGCGGTAAGGGGGATATGGCGACCATCGAGTTTTACCTGCCATGTCAGCAGCGATGCACTCAGAAGCTGTCTTCTTCTCTGCCCGAAGTCCGAAGAAATTGGCTTCGGAAGTTGGAACGCGGGGGGTTGTCTTGTTATCAGAGAGAGGAGCAGGGGGGTCAAAGAGTTCATCCATAGATGCCCCTTCGAGACCACTGCTGTCCCCGAATCTCGTGGAAGAGTCAATAGCAACGGGGTAGTAGACCTTTTCTCTGTCATCAAGGGGATGGGATTGATCTGACGGAGAAAGTCGGGAGAGGATTTCGGCTGTAGTGAGACATATCCCCAGCTCCTTCTCACGCGGAGGTGGGGATGGCGGTGGGGATGGCGGCCTCGTAGTAGGCTTCGATATGATTTGGCAACGTAAGAGTGATTGATTCCAGTGTGCTGCTTGCAAGACTGGTGTAGGAACGAATTGTCGGCCAGTTGAAGGGGATATATCCTGCGATATTGCAATGATATCTTCTATTGGCTGAAAGTTAATTTTGAATATCAGTTGTTGAACATAAACAATAAGAAGTGAACCAATACCATGTTAGCATAGTAGATGCCTTCACGGAACATGATTTCCCAGTCCTTTTCTTCGTCCTCGTCAATACCCTGTCTCCTTCGAAATTCGACTACGGCTCGCGCTAGGTCATATCTTTCGCGTTCTCCCTTCACAAACAAAGCATCGGAAGATATCAATTCCTGTATCCACTTTGAACTCAGCCCGCCCTTAGCCCATATGACCGGTACACGAGAAGGAAGGGCGGACAGAGACGTTTTTTCTTCCGTCGTCGAAGGCCGGGATGGCATCGTCTCTGCTCTTCTCCTGGGCGTGGGGGGTACGGAAACAGTGTTAGGAAAGTCATGCCTAGTTGATGCCTTCTCGTATTCAAACATATCCGGACCCCATCTCACCAACCAGCATACAGCGGCTTCGCCGATCTTGTCTGACAAAGCGCCATAGTTAAAGCATGGCGTGTGTTTCTGCCGGCCATTAACTTCCGATTCCCCATCCGATTCTGCAGGGTCTTCTTTCTGTACAGCCAGATCGTGTAGTTTGTCGGCTAGATCTAGTGGTTCAATCTTAGCCGTGTCGTGGGATGCGAGTGTGGAGTGTATGCTACTTCCGGGGTGCAGCAGGGTAGCGATCTTGTCCAGGCCGACAGCAGCCTCTGGCTCATTATTATCTGACGCTTCGATCGGAATACCCGTGGCAAAACGGAGATATTGTACGACCGTATATGGCCCTACAGTGGCAAAGATGCTACCGAGGGCTTGGGATGCTACGGTGGGGATAGACAAGTAGACCGCCGTTGCAAGCAAGGACAAGAGGAATCGAGGGCCCGCTGGGTGATGTCCATTTGGAACGTCAGAAGACGGTGCGGGAGACATGAACGACGATGTGAGAGGTTGTGTACGCGTCGGAATCAAGGAGGGACAAACATGCAGCGGTGGTCCACCGCCATACAAGCGGGAAATGCATACTCTGCAATTCTGGTCAGGACAAGCGATAGGTCGGATGATTGGTGGCGTACTCGAAGGCTGGACTGCGGGATCAGGAGACAGGAAGTGACCAGGGGTAACTCACGTACCTGCACGGGTAATATTCCGATCATCAAAGACGATGTCGATGTCCTGAGTTCCTGATAAACTGCTGCACAGAGTAGGCGAAGACTCAAGAAAGCCAGCAGTGAAGAGTGAATTGAAGAATCCCTGGTGGATATGAGCGCTTAGGAGGACAGTCGCTGTATAATAGAAGTACTCACAGACTGGATGAGTACTACTCTATGAAGTTTGTACACTGCTTCCCATGTTCCTCTGACATGGAGGGAAATGTCAGCTGTTCGCGATTCGAGCAAGGAGTTGTAGATGTGCTGTTGTAGATCCACAGAAGATGGGCTCCCTGGGCTCGTAGGCGGGCTGAGCACTCGCCTTGAAGATTCAGACTTTGGAGTGGTGGAAAAGTCTGGCATTGAGATGGAAGGGTGAAGAACGCGGCCGCCAGGTGGCGAAGCAGGAATCAGTCGTGTCGTCATGATGTAGAACTGAGCCAACTCACGTGTATGTCTACCCTTGGAACTTGCTTGGGTCCCCCTCAATGCAGCAACCACACTCGCGCTTCTCAGCTCTGTCGGGATCTTCGTTGTCCTCAGCAGACCTCCTGTCGCCGACAAACTCGTCGGCACGCTTCTCGCTCCCACCAACACCCCTGATCAACACAACCCTTGGCCAGTCGCGACCCGCAGCTCAGCGCCCCAACATATATGACAGGAATCTCAACAAGACACGGGCAGCAGAAGTGTCTGCGTCGGCGTTCGCCTTTCTTTTCTCAGAAGTAGTTCAGTACACCCAAAAGCGTGTCAGTGGAATAAACGATCTCGAGCGTCGGTGAGTCGGCTCTTTCAGCCCGATTAAAAGGTTTACCGAAGATGATCTATTCTAGACTGAATATCCTAGGCTACCGCGTTGGAATACGTGTCCTCGAACTGATGGTATGGCGTGTGGAATCATCATCTAAGGCCCCCAAGCGGGAAATCCGTTTCTTGCCAGCTTTGATGTCTATTCATACCCAGGTGTGGAGGGCAGTCTTCGGGAGACCCGCAGACTCCATCGAGAAAAGTGTGGAGAACCAGGATGAATGTAAACTGCTCCCTTGATCTGCGACCTGACACTTGACCCCTGCTCAGATATGATCATTGACAACGATCCGCTCGTCGAACGACACATATCGGTGCCAAGAGACATGAGCCAGCTCAGTTGCTCATCCTTTGCTGCAGGCATCGTTGAAGCGGTGCTCGATGGCCTGGGTTTCGTATGACATATTTCCCCTCTCCAAAGTTATTGCGTTGAATATGCCCTCAGCCCGCTCGCGTGACTGCCCACAACACTCCCACTCAACAGTACCCCGAGCGAACTACGATTCTCATCAAGTTAGAGCAGTCTGTATTAGAACGAGAAGACATTCTAAAGTAATGTATACCAGCGACGAGCGTTTCATGACCCACACATACCATGGTCGAAGTCCGAGAAATAGCGATGTACTTGCCTTCAGAGCTCTAGGTAACTGGTCAACAGTCACGACAGTGCGTAGTTTGCGATCGAGCTCACCCTCATTCTCCCGTGAATTTTGATATTAAAGTCTAAGAATACTGTTAATTTGTGTTCAACCTACTGGAACTCGTCTCCATCTTACCACATTGTGAAACCAAGAACGCGGGCATGACACCATGACAGTCATTGCAAAGGGACAGACGTGGTGACCAATTCGGACAAGTCCCTTTTAGCGTCACGACAGGGTGCGCGCTGATGCCAGGTTCCTAGTCTCGTACCCAGCCGTAGTGGGGACTTGCGGGTATAGAACATGGATCATGAAACACCGGCTGAGGACCTCGGCCTGAATAGTGAGAAGGTGCTGCGGTTTTCAGTGGCTCGTCATGACCACCACTGTCTTGGAATTTTCTGTTGCCCACGGGAGACTACCCTGAAGCAACCTATATATGATACTGACCATAAGGATTGTACCGTGGTGTTGGGACGTCGTGACAATGAATTCCACCCTCTAGTGAGAACTGAGGACTACATAGCGTTTGGTTTGAAACACAGGCGACGCTGTATTGGCGTTTCTGTAGAGGATGTAAATCGATAAGATTCATTCGCATCTACTAGTATGAACCCGCGGGTACTATGACCTGGGCAGACCGATGTTAGACCCTAACTTGCCACCGTCCTCTCATCTCTGCCCTCGACCTGTGCAAAGACAAATCTTCGACTTAGGATCACCAGTGCCTCGCCTGGCGGGTTCCATGGTATACGTCGCTATCACCTGCGCTGACCCTTTTTCGGTAGGCTCATGTCGCTCGACCTTGGGTGTATGGCACTATCAGGTGAGTTTCATGTCCTCAGCTTTACTGGATGCATTCTGACGTTCTCCGCTTTGTTTTCAGCAGTTTCTGTGTCATTCGCAACGCTGTGCATGTCCGTATGCACGCTTGGCCCATTCGTACAGTTCCCACAGCCATTCACGTGGTGACTCGAGCCATCCTCGACAGTTCGCGTCGCCTGCAGGCTAACGCATGCTTCCAAGACGTACGCGTGCACTTGTCTCGCCGTCATCGCTGGGAGCTCCACCAGCTCATTCAGGGTGGCCATGGGCTCCTCTCTACGGCCCGCATCGCCAGCCACCTTGCCTGATTGTTGGCAACATTCTGCTGGCATTCGGACGACCTTTTTTGACTTGTCAGCACATGTGTGCTTGCTTATGCCTCTCTCGCGGCGTCTCGACTCCATCGACATCCCCACAGACTTTCGTTGTCTGCATGGACAGTCTGCACGCATACCCAACGCATTCAAAGCATTCGCGTACCCTCGTGAGTCCTTCGCGTTGCTGCCCACACTATCTGCCTGCTCCTTCTCAACTGGCACGTCATGTTTTTCAGGTATGCCATTCTCTGTGTTTATGTTGCACTGACGACCTTCCTCTGGATGTAGTTTCATTTTCTGGAGGCCGTCGCACTCCTTCTCGTTTCCCTGGTTGACCCTATAGGTCATCCTCGCCGATTTCTTTCGAGATCTCATGTGCTCTGCCATCACGATGCTCTCCGCCGCCTCCTGCTCACCCTCAATTGGCAGCCTCCACAGTGTCACTCAGCTCCTGCGGTTCGTCTCGCATCTCGTGTGGTGCACCTTCATGTAGTATCATCATCCCATCTGCGCACTAGTACTAACACCTGTCACTGATGCTTCAGCGCTCGTGTGTAGGTCTTTGCATCCGGCACATCCGCTGTCGATGTCCTCAGTGCCTCAACCATCGAGGTCTTTGGTTTTTGGTAGGTCTTTTTCATCCTGGTCTGCACTCGTGGGCCCCTCTGTTGACAGATCGTGCATTCTGCATTTCCTGGCCTTCCGACTCTGCACTGTCGCCACTGCTCTCTCGGGAGGGAATGAGTACTGTAGTACCCTTGTACACGATTGAGTTACAATACTGACCTCTCTACACACCTGCATACACATTCACCAACTATCGTTCCCAAGCCCAAATGATCGACCATTGCATTGTTGATCTGGCTGCCCCTCCGACAGGCAAACTGACTCATTTCAATGCATATGTAGCTCTATCATGGAATTGTGGGAGAAACAGCATCGCTTCTGTGCGATTTCGATGCACGCTTGTTTACCCACAATCCCAGCGAACACTTACGTGTGGAAGACAAACAGCTCGATGAACTTGAGTGCACAATGAGAGAGATATGGGAGGACTCCATTAATGGATAGACATAACACACTATTCATTGTTTATTGAAGTACAATACTAGCTACTTGAGTCTGAAACAGAGATTGAAAGGCTACCAAAGTACATGTTGAAGACAATACATGCTATCATGGTCCTTCAAAAAATTCTGACACATTTCCAGTTGCAGTGACCTTGTTAAACAAGGAGACTATCTCTTTTATGCACAGTACAACCTATTAGCATATCTTAACCCACTGGGGAGAGGTTTAAAATCATACAATTGCTTGTATCACATCAGAACCCTTTACATCATTTTGCTTACTTTGCTGCGTTTTTTACGCCGACTCTCCTCCTGGCGTGGCTCTTTGTATTTCCCAGGCTCGTATAGCATCACATTCCTTGAGACAGTAGCAGCACCCTCGAGTGCATTGGCGAAGAAAGTTGTGAATTTGTGCAGGTGGTCGTCGAGTTTCGGTGGGAGTGAATACTCGCACAAAACATATGCTTGAAGAAGAACACGACGCATTTCTTCAACTATTTTTGCTGGTTGCCGAAAACCTTCTGGAAGTATGATGGATACCAATGGAGACTCCAGGGGAATGAGGCGTGATCCAGATACTCCAGGGAACAGACTCTGATACTGGACCAATTGTTCGGTAGAACGCTCCTGCCCCTCTTGATCGACATAAAAATGTAGGAGCCACACCTGGATCCACCACAGAGACTCCAGATCATGCAGGGGGTTGCATGTGAATGGAACTTTCGGAGATTTTGCTCGAGAGACAACTTCACAGAGTTGAAACTCAGGCAGCTTGGTACCCGATAGTTGATGAAAGAGGTATTTCTGAACTGCAACTTCGCAAGCGATGAAGTGGACCATTCCCTTTGCAGTCATGTCACCGACAATGCTTTGAATGTAAAAATACACAACACACTGGGTGGACTTCGTGGCCCTGATTAGAGCCCATTCGTTTGGCATATTCCAAATCAGCTATCTTGCCCATACCACCTATGCACAAGATGTTGCTCGGGCTGATGTCCCGGTGGACCCACTTAATACTATGTAGTACACGAAGGCCTGTAATTCAAGACTCAATCAACTGTGGAGGTTCAAAGAACTTTGACAACAAACCCTTAAGGGCATCCTGTAACATCTTAAACGCATCATCAAGGTTCCTGACCTCGAACAGAGGCGTGCAAACTTCTGCGAAAACAACCCGGCTGTGTGTTCTGTGATGGATCCCGGTAGGTTTTGGGACATCTGGGCCAGAGATGTCAGATGGCGGATATCCTACACTAAGTGTGTGACAGGTCTGGCTCAAAGCTGGACTAGCAGAAATCTGTCGCCAGACACAATTATCAGGGAGGGGTGAAGAGCGTAGGAGTTGATGGGTGTCATCTATCTTCCCATCCACTGTTACGTCCACTGCTTCACGAATAGTGAGGAAGTACTTCATATCCACTGCTGCCGCCTCAATTCCCTTGGCCTGCTCTAAGTCAGAAAGGATCTCGGCGCGGATTTCATCTTCTCGTTTCCGACTGGACTCCCTCCATGAATCCTTGATTACGACGTGTGCAGGGTGGTCTAGCAGGCTCCCAGCCAGGGCATCTGGTTTCAGATAAGCCTCGAAGATGCGTGTTGCAGGTCCTCTTAATGCCTCGAAACCAAAGTCTGAGATGACCCTCGTTGTGCGGTAAACAGAAATTGATCCTTCTTGTGATTGCAGTGAAATGTCGTATTGAGTCTTCCCACCGACAAACACTCTCTGAATGGTCGGGTCCCAACCAAGTTCGTGATCATTGGCAAATGCTAGTGAACAAAACAAGCGGATCATCTGGGTAGATAACTGCCATATTTTTGAATATATACATTTGTGGATCAGAAGAGTACATGGTCGACGCACCATGATGAAACTAAATGGTTCGCTCACAACAGTCACAGATCGACAAGTGAACCATAATCTCATTTGTGTATTTTTGACCGTTACTCCGAATGTTGAACGCCGGCAAGGATCACTACACATGATGTGGTGAAGGTGCCAAATCATGTTCTCTTCATTCTGTCAGGACATTAGTTACATAGAGTTTGAGAGGAGCACATTGCTCACATCACTATACTCATCTCCCAATTCTCCATCACATTTCAACTCAAATGAGACTGCGATGTCATCCCAGCGGTGCGCAGAACATGTTGCATACTTGCCAACACTTTTGGTGTTGACCAAGAGCAAATAGGCATCGGGAGGAGAGATATTTGCCCGTTCAGATGTTGGTGAGATCGTAGGCTTCTGCGCAAATGTAAGTTTTGGTGAGGTGCCAGTGCCTTCTGCTGCCAGTTGCACTACTTTATCAAAAACTCGAGACAGTCTACCAAAGATGAGATTTGCCTCCTTTTCTGGATCTTTTGGGAATGAAGACCACCGGTATGACTCCTTGGACGAGGTTTTGGAACGACATAGACGATTTTCGATGTCCTGAATGTCAATACATGTATGAAGGGGTGGCAAGACAGCAGTGTTAAAGTAATCAAGTGGAACGACAGCGACGTGGCCGAGATCCCTGAGGATAGCTTTTTTCCCAAGACTCAGATCGCCTGTTCGAATGGAGGGTGGCATTCGTGGTCCCATGTCCTGGTTCCGTCTGGTAGTAGAAAGTACTTGCACTTGGGGCCGATGATCGAAAGGAGGGGCACAGTCAGAGAGGCAGCAAGAGGTGTGCGTCCGGCGAATCCCAGACACTGACTCTCTCTCGCCACACGTAGCGCGTTGCCGCTGACGCCTAAGGATTCTGTACTAGGGACGCTTTGCAAGATATGTGGATCATCGGCCCCGGACGGATGTGACACAGGTGAGCTCCTGCACCACCATCTCTGGCAGTGACTCTCTCAGTGACCTGCATCCCTCTGACTGTACCACCGCTCATTGTGCCATCTTCCCCGTCAAAAACCTCAAGCTCGACTACCTCCACCACCACCTCGACGATGACGACCACCACGATCATCAGCAGCCAATACCACCATTCTCTCACCTCAATCTCGACCCCACAACTGCAGCAATGAACACATTTATGGGTCTATGTACGATAGTGATAACGCCAGTAGCCACAACGTCGACGCCAGCCACCCCTACCATCAACCGTCGACGACAACTCCCACGACGACGATGCATCAGCGGGATGGTGATCCCCATCAACGGATGGTCATACTACCACCAATAACGACGGCGACAACCACCAGCATCGACAACAACGACCACTACCCACTCACGGCGCGCTTCTCTCTCCCACCAACACCCCTGATCAACACAACCCTTGGCCAGTCGCGACCCGCAGCTCAACGCCCCAACATATATGACAGGAATCTCAACAAAACACGCACAGCAGAAGTGTCTGCGTCGGCGTTCGCCTTTCTTTTCTCAGAAGTAGTTCAGTACACCCAAAAGCGTGTCAGTGGGATAAACGATCTCGAGCGTTGGTGAGTCGTCTCTTTCAGCCCGATCAAAAGGTTCACCGAAGAATGATCTATTCTAGACTGAATATCCTAGGCTACCGCGTTGGAATACGTGTCCTCGAACTGATGGTATGGCGTGTGGAATCATCATCCAAGGACCAAGGCCCCCAAGCGGGAAATCCGTTTCTTGCCAGCTTTGATGTCCATTCATACCCAGGTGTGGAGCCTCGGCAGTCTTCGGGAGGCCCGCAGACTCCATCGAGAAAAGTGTGGAAAACGAAGATGAATGTAAACTGCTCCCTTGATCTGCGACCTGGACACTTGACCCCTGCCCAGATATGATCATTGACAACGATCCGCTCGTCGAACGACACATATCGGAGCCAAGAGACATGAGCCAGCTCAGTTGCTCATCCTTTACTGCAGGCATCGTTGAAGCGGTGCTCGATGGCCTGGGTTTCGTATGACATATTTTTCCCCTCCAAGGTTATTTCGTTGAATATGTCCTTAGCCCGCTCGCGTGACTGCTCACAACACTCCCACTCAACAGCACCCCGCGCGAACTACGATTTTCATCAAGCTAGAGCAGCCTGTATTAGAACGAGAAGAGATCCTAAAGTAATGTATAATGTAGTTAGCACTGTTTCTTCGTATTCATATCTATCTGGCCTTACATAAACGCTCCTACAAGTGTTTGTCGACCGCTTGCAAAACCAGCGATGAGCGTTTTACTATGACCCACACATACTAAGGCTATGGTCAAAGTCCGAGAAATAGTCGTCCACCCACCATTGCTGAATACGTCCTGCGCATGGGCATCTGACTTGCGACAGCTCACAGAGCTGTATGATTGTCCGCAAACTGGTGCCGTGACAACACGGACAGCAACACTGTCAGGCTTCCAAGAGGATTCTTCGCATACAGTGCGCGGCTGTGTTCTGTGTATTTCAAGCTGCACACATTCTCATCGTCTGCTAGGTTGCATTTCTGACCGAGTCATTGTCGTCAGTGAACTCCTACGGATACTCTCCGCACCCACTGTCTGCATACATAGGATGGGTGAGAACCCTCCTCGACCGCGACCCACAATCGGCCAAACCTTTCATCATCAGCATCACCGATTCTACTCCTCAAGGCCTGCAGGAGATGATGACGGCTATCCAAGATCTACGTGCAGAGCAACCTTCCTGGAGTTCTCGGGTAGCTATCGAATTCAACGCAAGCTGTCCCAATATCAAAGGACACCCACCGCCTTCCTACAGCTTTGCCACCCTCGCTCCCTTCTTGGATGCACTGGCGGAGCGATTTTGGGCAGACAGGACCCTCACACTCGGTATCAAATTACCGCCATATGTCGTGGCCACCCAGATTCAGGATCTTGTTAACGGAATCAGGCAATACTCTCGCCAGGACGTGACTTCCGGAAGACCCACAAATCCGTTCGCCTTTCTCGTCTGCACGAATACCCTAGGAAATTGCTTGGTTTTCTCTACGGAAACTACGGACGGCGAGACACGTGGATCACCATTTGCTGTCCCTCCTGCGGTAGGAGGTCTCGCTGGCGAAGCGATACATCCATTGTCTCTTGGGAATGTATATTTCTTCTCGCGATTTCTGGCAGAATCGGGTGATTCTGGACTGCAAGAGATCGTCATTGTTGGGGCTGGCGGTGTCACTTCACCTGAGGCTGTAGCTCGTATGCATCGCGCCGGCGCCAAGATTGTGGGATGCGCGACGCTGGTCGGAAGACTGGGTGTCGCAGCATTTACTCAACTTTCCCAAGAACAGAAGACCAGAAGCAGCGAAGACGAACAGGTCAGGCGGCGAGGCGTGAAGTTGTAATTCCGAAAGCTCTAGGATACAGGAGGGAAGGAGACAGAGGAAGGTGCTACACTGAAATGAAGAAATTAGGTATCGTGGGGGTGAGCCAATTTGGATTAAATGAACAATAAGTCAATCATCACAACACATGAGCCGCAGTCCATTCAGAAGTATGAATAAGACGACGACGACGACGACCTACTAACACACGAAAAGCCGTCGTTGCTCCAAGAAAATCCAGAAAAATCGGGAGGTGATAAGTCGGGACAGTCCTGGCTGGTATAATTCATGAATGGGTCGTATTGATTGGCCGTCTGAATTCCGTCTCGGATGGGGTAGTACTCCCAGGGCGTTTGAAGGACACCATTGTCAACCGATGGTATGTGATCAAAGTGGTGATGGTGGGTATGGCATGGTTGCATCAGGTCAGTAGCCTGTCACATCGTGTAAATTGGTATGATCGACGGTTTGGAAGCAGAGAAGACTGACCTGATCGTGGATCACCGGTTCAGCAGGCAGACTTCTGGGCTCAGCTGGTGGTAACAGAGGACTAAGGAATGGTCGAATTTCACCTTCATCTGAGTCGACTTGCGAAGGTTTCCAGTTATCGGACGGCATTTCAGCAGCGATAGAAGCCTCCTGTCGAGTGCGGTCCGAGGCTTCAATGCTAAGGGAGACGTCTATTTGTTTGACTGCAACTTCCAGCTCGCTCCCCTTCTTCCCAGCTAACAGGAGCTCTGCGACTTTTTCGCAACGTTTCTTGTCTTCCATGCCATTGCGACGGACATTGCGCTTCACTGGCTTTGTTGCACGCCCAACAGGGGAGAAGCGGTAATTAGGGTACTTGGCCGTGTGCTGTGCCTTCTCTGCAGCAGCCTTGTCGCGCCACACCTGCTTGTCTGCTTCAGAGAGGCGATTCCAGCAGTGCGCAATGATGCGGGTAATGTGACGATTGTCGTGCTCGATATTGGTGCTGATCTTCTGGGCAGCTGCAAAAGCAGATCGGAAGAGCATGAAGGCATTGCGCGGTCGGGGGACGTGATTGGGGGACTTGTTGCGCGACGTCCCGCGAGAGGGCGGGATGGGCATGCTAGCTAGCTCTGCTGACGATGGGAATGTGGACATGTACTGGTGAAGGTCGATATCAGGAAGACTGTCGTCTCCAGCCTTGGGCGACGGAGACGAGTGGCAAGACGATGTTGGGGAGGAGGAGTCGGAGGTGGGCGAGTACATGATGACTGAGTCGAACGACGGCCACTGGTTGTCGGGAGGAACCAAGGGGACATTGGAGGGAGGTGGAGACATGAAGTCATGCCAGAGGACACCGTGGAAGTTCATTTCGTCGTTCACAGCTGCTGAGGGCGTGCATGAAAGACTGCACGCCACAGAGGAAGTGGTGCAAGGACTTACACTGGGTGGCATCTGGGAAGCGGAAGTGGACGAACTGCACCTGGGGGACAGACATGGCGGGCTGAGAGGACGCGGTGCGCAAGAGTGGGAGGGGATCCGGCCATTTTGGCGAGAGCCTTTTATAACCCGGCAGGTTATCTGGGAGATGTGACGGGCTGGAGGGAGGAGCTATAGGAACCCCACCAGCAAGTCACATCGTGGCAGCCATGCCGTGCACGGTTTCCCCATTTGGAGTGTGACCCCTTGCTGTGATCACAGGATGCCTTCCATTTCGGGGTGTGATGTGGTCGGAGGGTGACCCCCTCGGCAAACCCCGCCCCCACGTTGCAGGTTAGTCGGGCGGGTTTTCGCGCCCGTCAAGCGTTTCGACTCCGTCCTCGGAAGCCTGAGCCGGTGTCACCAAAAGGGCTTTGTTGTGTTTCGGTGACCGCGGACGGAACACCGCGGGGTGCACAGCCGCGCCGCGCGTGACTCAGCCCGCCCGCCGCACGTCGGGATTGCCCCTTTTGGATGGCGTCCCCCCCTTTATATATTCCTCGCGATATCCACGCCTTCGACCAGATCCCCACCATGCCTCCCAGAAGGAAAGCTACCTCAGACGCGACAGCCTCAAAGCCTGCGTCAGCCAGGACGACGAGGTCGAGCACTGCACAACAGACAGGTGCTGTTGCGAAGCCTGTGTCCGCCGCCGCTGCAGTCTCGGTGCCCAAGCCCAAGTCAACTAAGGGGAAGAGAGCACGGGCTGACAATGACATCCAAGACGCCGGTCCTTCCAAAAAGCTCAAGGCAGACGATAAGAATGGAGACCAGGCTGATACGTCTGCTCCAAAGGACATCGACGTGCCAAAAAAGATGGTCCGTCTTTTGGATGCATGCTAACTCGTATAGGTTAAGCTCATGTACTACAGGTCACGGTATTGAAGCGCGGAAAGGCACCAGTGGATCCCATGTCCCCACATATCAGTAAGTGTTCACCATCACTCGTTGATTCCGAAGTTTGAAAGAGCCCGCCCGCTAGACACACATGTCGTCTATTCGGATACCCAAAATGTCTGGGATGCCATGCTCAACCAAACTGAAGTTGGTTCGAACAAGAACAAGTATGTTGCCTTCATGTACCACGCATGATACCGCTAGACACACCCATGCAGGTTCTACGTGATTCAGCTTCTGCACCCTATTGGTAACGACTCTTCTTGCACACTGTATACTCGCTGGGGACGCGTCGGAGAAAATGGACAAAAACAAGACAAGGTATGAGTTGCCCATGGGGTGTTTTACTCAAGCCTGAGCAGTGCACAGGGAACATGGCCTTCGGCTATGGCAATCAACGAGTTCAAGAAACAGTTCAGGTCAAAGACCGGAGTTGCGTGGGAGCAGAGGTTTGGTATGACAACCGCAAAAGGTACGCCATATTCCGATGTACGTGCTCTACTCACTTTCACCAGGCAAATACACATGGCTCGGTGAGCATCAATTAGGCGACTCAACTGCGCGACTGACTGGTCTGTAGAACGATCGTTCGAAGACGACGACAACAAGCCCGAGCCAAGTGGGAGCAAAAAGGATGACGAACAAATCCCAGACTCGAAGCTGTCCGTGGAGTTGCAAGTATGTTGCTTGCTTCCTCTTCCTCTCTTTGGTCAACTAACGGCCCTACAGCAATTTTGTAACCTCATATTCTCATCGAAGTCAGTATGGCAATTAACCTACGTTTATATCCGTTGATCTGTTGTGTAGATTGCTTGACGCCCACTTGTCATCGATGAATTATGATGCCAATAAGCTCCCTCTCGGTAAGGAGAGACGGATACGCTCTCCAGTTCCCGACTTACCTCACTACTTCTTAGGAAAACTGGCCAAGTCAACTATTCTGAACGGTTTCTCTGCGCTCAAGGTAATTGATTTGGAATTTGGAAATACTCGATCTTAATGCGTATAAATAGAAACTCGCTGAGGTGCTCGACAAACAGAACGGAGACATTGCGAACTCTCTTGGAGGATTCCAACATGCCTGTGAACAGCTCAGTGGGGAATACTATTCGTATGTTCCGGATCTCAGATGTTGAGACATGCATGTTGACATCTTGATAGAATCATACCGCACGCATTTGGGAGGAACAGGCCTACTGTCATTAATGATATGGCTATCTTGAAAAAGGCATTTGAAACTTCAGCTTTATTTGCTGTCCATGCTCAACGTCCCCACAGGAACTTGACCTTGTAGACGCATTAGGTGATATGGTATGATCTCATATTTCGATCCAAAAAGAGGTATACTAACACGATATTCCAGGAGGTTGCCCATAAACTGATCACGGAGAGCATAGACGTAGATGACAAGGGCAACCCTCTCAACCCTCTCGACGCTCACTTCCGCTCCCTTGGGCTCTCGAAGATGGAGCCGGTTTTACAATCCAGCAAAGAGTTCCAGACATTGGTACAATATGCCACTGATACCCATGGAGACACGCATCGATTCAGGGCGACGGTGATGAATGCATTCCGTGTCGAAAGGTCAGTAGTATAGACTACAACTTTCAGTTCCTTCTCAATTCTCGTTATCCAGAGAATCCGAGACAAACGCTTGGATAACGGCGGGTTTCGATCAAATTGCGCCTGGTAATCGGATGTTGCTTTGGCATGGTTCGCGGACAACAAACTTTGCCGGTATGTGTCTTGTTACAGGGGTGGACGTTAGTAAATTGTCCCGCAAGGTATTTTGAAACAAGGGTTACGGATCGCTCCGCCTGAAGGTATGTCTGATCAGTCTTGTTCTTCGATACTCTGGTTGTTAATGGCAAAGTATCACATAGCTCCTGTCACTGGTGAGTCCGAGAATACTCTAATCTGTGGCCTTTCCCTGATGGGATCACAAGGATATATGTTTGGCAAGGGAGTGTATTTCGCTGATGTGAGCCCTATTCAATTGTTTATATTCACTTTTTTGATACGCGATATTTTATAGATGATGTCAAAGGTTCGTACTGTGGAATTGATCCATCCGTCATGCCTAACAAAACCTCCAGTCTGCCAACTATTGTCATGCCCAGTACGTGTGGCCTGTTCATTCGAGGCAGTGTACTCAGCCAAACTAGTTTGAGCAATCAAATTGGCGTCCTGCTACTTTGCGAAGTCGCAGTCAAACCCTACCTCGAGCTGACGAATGCCAAATACGATGCTGCTGCTGCCTGCAAGTCGAGCAATCACCTGTAAGGCAGTATGTTCCCTGTTGCCCTTTTGTATGTTAAGTCCATATTTCAGGGCTACAAAAGGTATGGGCACCACTCAACCGACAGAGTGGCAAGATGCAGGCGTCGCACTTGCGAATCCCCCTTTGCAGGGATGCCAAATGCCAAAGGGAAAGGCATCTCAGGTGTCCGCTCCTGGCGCGTACCTCTTATATAATGAGGTACACACACTTCTCTATTTTTCACCTGCGGCGACTAACAGGTACATTTAGTACATCGTCTATGATCCTGCCCAGATACGGCTCCGATATTTGCTCATGGTGAAGATGGATTGAGATTTACTCCAACTCTTGTTTGTACTCTGTTCATTATGATATGTGTGACTCTTCTCTACAATGTATCATCTCTTGTGGATTCAATATATTGGCTGGTATGTTTGACATGCATTTATGTACATACAGCAAACTTCGTGTTGATCCAACTAGAAAAAGGCCATTGCACCGCATGCGGGCTTGTTTGGCAGCAAAACAAAGGAGGACGCGTCATTCACGAATCACAATAATTAGTCTCGACCATCCATCGTGCAGAGACAACATGACCACAGAGACGGCCACCAAGAAAGAGGGAAAGACAGTCGCACCGACGGTCGAGATTAAAGCCAACATCGCTCTCATTGAGCGGGCTGTTGCCGAACTCGAACCACGATTCACTCACCGGGTCCTGCGATCACTCACCGCACTCAGGAAACGCATTGACAACAAAGTTTTGCAGGATGCCATAAAGGAGAACTATCCAGCAGGTGCGTGCTTCATCCTTTTGTTTTTCCTGTGAAGTGATGTGCGATTGTTGCAAAGACTCGGCAGTCAAGTCAAGTTTACTCACATGCCTCCCACCCGCCCCGGCTATCGACCGGGCGATGGATGTAGATTCTAATACCGAGAATACAGGCGCTACTGCACCTCCATCCAAACCTACCTTTGACCCGGTCCCCGAAGTGGAAATATACTTTCGGCTCCTCATTATTCACCACCTCCACTCTTCGAAAGAGAACTACGCAAAGTCAATACAGATTTGCAATGAGACTATCGAAAAAATGCAGTCTCTTAATCGCAGGAGTATGGATCCTATTGCGGCAAAAGTATGGTTCGCCGTTGAGCGATCGTACGAACTCGGTGGAGAACTTGCCGATGCGCGACCGTACGTGTTTTTGCTCGTGCTGTACGGGAACTAAGTTTTATCTACCAGATTATTTTTGGCTGCACAGCGTACGGCCGCATTGCGCCATGACGACGATGCGCAAGCCTCACTCATCAATCGTTTGCTTCGAAATTATCTCCATTACAATTTATACGACCAGGCAGACAAGCTAGTCTCCAAAACTACGTTCCCTTCCTCCGCCAGTAGCCCTCAGTTCGCCCGCTATCATTACTTCCTGGGCCGCATAAAGGCAGTACAATTAAACTATACCGCTGCACATACAAATTTACAGCAAGCCATCCGGCGCGCGCCACCTGCCAAGACTGCTCCTGGATTTTATCAAGCAGTTCACAAATCCTTCGTAGTTGTCGAGTTGCTTATGGGTGACATCCCCGATCGCAGTATATTTAGACATTACGTGCTCGAGAAGGCGCTCAGAGCATACTTTGACATCGTCAAAGGTTTGTACACTGCCGCATCCTCTTTTCTATAAGGCCGACAATTCACAGCTGTTCGGACGGGATCACTGTCGGAATTCCAGACGACCTTGACCAAGCATGCCGCGCAATTCGAGGCAGACAAGACGTACACTTTGATCGTCCGTCTCCGGCAGAACGTCATCAAAACTGGTATCCGTCGCCTCTCGCTGTCATATTCACGCATCTCCCTGCGTGACATCTGTCTTAAACTTCATCTCGACTCTGAGGAGGATGCCGAGTACATCGTGGGCAAGGCTATCCGAGACGGTGTCATCGAAGGCCGTATCATTCATGAGAAAGGCTGGATGGAGTGTGAAGGAAGGAAGAACGGTTATGGACCCGAAGTGAGCGACATGTACATGCGAAGAATCACATATTGCATGGACCTCCATAATCAGAGCGTAAAGGTACGATCACCCGCTGTACTTCTGTCGATTAGTATTGATCTCGTTCGAAACGAAATAACTGCTAACTCGATGTTCAGGCAATGCGTTACCCGCTCGATGCTCATCGCAAGGAACTCGCTGCTGCGCAAGGAGCGCGAGAGCGCGAGAGAGAGCTTGCGAAGGAAATCCAAGAAGGGGATTTGGATGACGACGATGGTGGCCTGGGTGACTTTTGATCATTATACTTGGGAAAGCCGGACAATCTTGCTCTATTTTTCCAACCGCCTCGGGCGGATTTCATACTTCATTTGGCCCTCGGTGAGAAATGTTGCTGTGTATAAAGTTTGGATGATCTGAGGTAGGCTACCCTAGCACTTTGTACCACTCATCCATACAATTTCCTTCAAAAGCTGCTTCCCTATCCAATTGTGAACCCAGCAGTCTGTGTCCACTCCGACATCTTGTTAAGTATCTGCTATGGGCCGACCGCTCGCAGAATGCGCTAAATCCGCAAGTCTACTCTCCTGCGCCGTCGAAGGATTACATAGTCGCTCCAATGTAAAATTTCCCTTCTGACTCCTTCACAATATTGATCTTAGTGTGTCGCCGTGTATAGACTTACTACTACTACTCGGCATCACACTGCCTTACAAGTTCTGGCCCTTCGACCGGGGTGCTGAAACGGCTCAGGTGGCTTCCACTGCGACTATCGGGAAATACATGCCCCGTGCCCTGCGTTTCTCGTCCGAAAGGACAAAGTGTGTTTTTTTGCTTAATTTGCTCCCTCGTAGGCGCGTGCAGAACGAGAATAACGTAGGGTCTGGTGATGGCGAGTAAGTGTGGCGGGTAGAGAAGACAGGTCTAATGGGTACGCATCATTAATGATGATCGACCTAGACATCTATCGGTTAGTTCTACCTCTCTCCGAGTGACACACTGACCATGATGCGAGCTGTATTGCATCGTCTGGACGCTCGAGCTGGCCTTCTCCTGTCCCACAGTAGCGCAAGCCGTTATCTCACCCACACACCCCAGCCTCTGTCTGGAATGATGAAGAGCCCTCTTTTCGGCATAGCGTCATAAGTGTGCAGCAGGGGTGGAAGACCGTAAAATCACACGCCAGGATAAAACTCCATCTCTCCCAGCTTCGAGTTATCTGACGGGAACAATTTGATTCTGTATGGATATTCTGCAGTCACTAGAACAGAACGCAGTGTCACACGTCAAGGTGAAAAAAGAAACTGAGAGAACGCACCACTGAACAAAATAACGGGCTTCCGCTGCAACGTTCTCGATGGGATTGGGCGATTCCTCTGCTTTACCCGCTACATAGCAGCATGCAGCGATGATGATGAAAGGGTCGGTATCGCAATACGAGTTCTTAAGGTGGATTCCGGAAGATAACGCGTTGTGAGGAATTAGGGGCTTGATATCCATCCGTGCTGAGTCATGCAATAAGATGTCTCGTGAGAAATTGATTCGCCAGTCTTGTATGGGACATTTACTGGTACTGGCCATCCTTCATGGTTCTCGCACTCGCACGACGGCGTATTAGCCATGTCTTCAGGTCACCAGCATGCACCGCACTCTTGTTTTCGTTCCAACGCCGCACAATCATGTCCGAACTCTCCCCACCTTCAGCGGTCAAGCGGGTCCGTCCGACAATTCGGTCCACCAAGGCGGCAATAACGATTGTACGTGCATGCATCTGGTATTCTTCCATCGGAACTCTGACATTCTTCAACGAACAGACTCCTCATGCTGCAAAACGACTACGAGACTTGTCGGAAGGTCCCGCACCCCAACTCATTCGCATCGGTGTTCGGAACAAGGGTTGTGCTGGACTTTCATACCATCTTGACTACGTTGACCAGCCAGAAAAGTTCGATGAGGTAGTTGAACAGGACGGCGTCAAGGTTCTCATAGACAGCAAAGCATTATTCTCTATCATCGGCAGTGAAATGGATTGGCAGCAGGATGCTCTGAGGCGAGTACACCCGCGTACTATACTCTTTGTTACGGCTCACTAACCGGACATTTTTTCCAGCGCCAAGTTCGTATTTAATAATCCTAATATCAAGGATGCTTGTGGGTGCGGTGAATCATTCACCGTCTCATAAATAGCATACAGTCCCATTACTTATTACGATTACCTACACCCAATCTGTAATTCTACACATGCTCATGCAAGCCACAAACGTTCTGAGTGGGGACGTAGTTGGAAATCCGTGTGATACTAAATGTGTTGACTATCAACCGTCCAATAATTCTTTCTGCATGTCCACGAAAGCAGCAGCCCCATTCCCTAGCAAAGCGAGCTGCGTAAGACAAGCAGCGGTCTGGCGATACAACTTGTCCAATAAAGGTTGTGCAGGTCGACCTTGAGATTCTATGGAAAACAAACATCATCAGTTGTTTCTTGTCAATCGGGGATATGCTTACGCAAAATGGCTTGATTCAACTCTGTCGCAAGAGCTACCCTTGCGGACTGTCCCGCAACTGCAGCTGCGTCCCCTCCCGCTTCGAGAGGATCATAGTAAGCCATAATCACGGATGTCCGCTTAAAAATCGCTCGGACCTCCGAGCGATGCTTGTAGTCTGTCTCCAACTCCTGTCCGTATATCACCGCCTTTTCCAGCGCAGCACCGTACTGGATGGCAGCTTCAGCTGCCAAGTTAACAGGCACGGAGTTCGAAGGAGAAGGCTTTCGTCCGATAGCTGCAGGGATTTCAATACGGCTGCTGGAGGCATTCCCATTAGTGAGATTTCTCATTCCCGTCTCTAAGTGTTCTTCGTCATCGACATCCATGTCCATGCCGTCGGCAAAGAACTTGGTACCGTTACTGTTCTGTGCATCATCATAAATTGCGGGACCAATGGTCATCCCGCACTCCTCCGCTCGCATTTTTTTCTTCAGTTCCGCTGCTTCTAATACAAGCTCCACAAACTTCCTGCACCGGAGCTTAAAAAGCATGATTCCTGCGCCCGCTTCGAGAACAAGAGGGAAATACGCTCGCGTTTCCGTGAGCGCGGTATCAATGTCACCTACAGTGACGGATTGTACGATGTGTGTCCGGATCTCAATATCATCGGTTGCGGCGGTTCTGGATGATTTATGAGAAGGGGAAATAGCAGTGGAAGTCTCGTCCGTGACCATGCCATAGTCCTCCGTAAGAGTAGATGATGTGGTCGCTGGTGTCGGTGACGGAGATGTCTGGACGCCTCCTCTAATGTTACAGCTCGCCTCGAATGCGCGCGCAGTGCGGGCATATCCGTGATGTGACAGATACGTCAGTACGAGTTCGTTGATCGGTATTTTGATGCTCTCGTCGGAAACAGATAGCGGCACAGGTCCAGTACCCTCATTGGGCTTATGCTCGCTGGGCCATTTCAAGGGAAAGGATTGTATCTTCGCCCACGTTTGGTTACGTTGTTGATGCACATGATCCTCTATGTCATACTTGAAAGGTTCCTGACCAAAGTTGGCCTTGATGGATTCCCCAATGTGGCAGAGCCCAATAGCAGGATAGATATCACCGTCTTTTCCAACGTTGTCGAACACGGTGCCTAGAGTTCCTGATCAGGATAAGTTGCATCTGTAGTGAGAATATTTTTACCAAGAAGAGAACTATTCTTCGTGTAGAACACTTTGTTCTGGCTGAGGTCAACACCACAACCAATGATATCTCCAACTACCCAACACGTAAATCGCAAAGATGCCATGTATGACAACGCTTCACTTACCCCCAAATAGAGATCCAAAGGAAGTACCGCTCCTGTCACCAGAATATATCATACCAGTGTCTCCGTGATAACCCCATGAGTTCTTTTCCCATCCTGGTAAACGGGAAACCTTGACGTCGCGACCTACAAAGCTGTTTGTGCACGTCATTGACAAACCTCATATTATATTCTGGAATTCGAACCCAACAGCAACACGACTGTTGGTCAGTCTATTAGTAAGAGCTCATAGCATCGATACACGGATATACCTCTTCTGCGCTTTGCCTGCTATTTCAACTTCAAAGTAATATATACCACACGCGGGCGGGACAGGAACTGCTGTGCGAGCAGTAGCGGTATCTTTATCAGTTGTGCTAGGTGTCCCTGAAAGAGATGAATATCTTTCACTAGACATGGAACGCTGGATTCACCTTGGTAAACAAGCTCCACCCCATCGCTTGATACGGTCAGCAGCGGGTTCCTCATTTCTTCACACCACCGGGTGGGTATTGATAATGCCGGTAAGGTCGCAGATACCACTGGGGGAGGAGTCTTGCGCAATTCCCGAGGCGGACTCGAGTCATCTTCGTCGCTGTCGACAGAGGGGGACCTGCGGGGCCTCCTGGAACCAGAGGAATAATCGGCCCTCAAAGTTGGTCCTGCTCTACGGAAAGGGTGTGTAGAAGGTACTTCCGTTTGTAATAGGTTGCGCAAGGCGGAATACTCGAGATACGCTGGACGAGGAAAAGGTGCTAGTTCCGAGTTGGCAGAGGTGGAATGGTGTGCTGAGGACCTTTGGGTGCTCGACGCCCTGGTCCCACTGGGTCGTCGAGTGCGTGAAGGTGAAACAGACGAGGTCGAGGTACAAGCGATATCTGGATTGAGTGTGGAGTCGCCTCTAATCACACGTGGTTCATAAGTGGAGAACGGAACGAAGGATCCACGGTCAGAAACAGACTGGGTCAGGGAGCGAGCGGAAGATCTCGTGGGTGGACTTGATGGCATAGCATTATTGAGGCGGCCGTAGGATAAGCCGAGAGATCTTTGTTCATGTGCTCCACTGGTCCTTGCGGACAAGCCTGTGCCCACTACTCGAGGTCGTGACTGAGCCGTATTGATGGAGGAAGGTATAGAAATCACTGCTTCTATATTGCGGGCAGGTGAGGATGAGATTGTGCCCCGAATTGGGATGCTGGGGGACCTGGAGGGCCTATTGGACATATCAGGGACTTCCACGACGGGGGTGAGTGAAAGGGTTCTCTGGTCTGGGATTGGGCTGGCGTGAAGATATGCTTAGGTAGAAAGAAAGCTGGAGACCAGCGGTGCACAGAGCTGTCCGTGGTTATAAGGGACTCGATAACTGTCACACTGTGGGGAAATGTCACACTGGCTGTCACACACTGAATGACGCGTCTTAGCACTACTTACTCTTCCATGATCATGGTAAGCATGACACCGGCCTTGACACCGTTGAGCAGTAGCTGATTCGTGCCACGACAGCAGCCATCCATGCGCATTGTACCAGCCGCGCCATCCAAGTCTGCATCACTCAAAGATACGGCTAACAGTTTTGGCGTCCACGATACATTACAGTATGGACCTCGCAGCATCGCAGCAGAAACCAGATCGTCTAGCAACAACCTCGAACACCGTCTCACTCGCGTACGTGCTCGCATGCTCCGATAGTGGATTCTGATGAATCGTCTTGCAGTGGGAGGAAACCCAAGATAATCTCAAGCTAACCATGTTACGAAACCTACATGGCCTCCATGCTCCAGCACGGCTACTTATGGAACGCAAGATGGTTTCGACCGTAAGGATGGGGGGATCCATGCTGGATGCTTAACTTATTTATTGTCCTTCCAGCACCCACACATGCCTACTTTGCGTCGTAGCAATGTCCACCTTGACATTTTGATGGGACGAGATGAAACTTTGGATCCATCCGACTTTTTCCTAGGTGTGTGTTCCAGGTATTTCGTGCTAAGCATACTGTAACCCACTTCAAGGCATGGAACACGGCCCGTCTTTCAGTATCCACTCAGAAATGGAGAGAAAGCTGCACATGTAAATATAGATGACTGTATCATTTTCATGAGCATTTTTCGTAAAATACACTCGTCTTAGAATGATCAGAAACGTTTGTTACACGAAGCAGGGTAAGTGTTGCGACAAGATGTACATTTACATCCCAATTGAACCAAGTATAAACGGAAGTTTAGTAGGTGTTTGGCGCTGAGGTTGCCGTGTCAAAGGAGTTGCTTTGCTGCTTTGATCAATTCTAGCATTCTTCCGAGGGCGATGAAACCAAAACTTTGAGGACCATAGGAGGCCGGATATTCACGTAAAGTCTCTTCAGCGACATACCACGCCGCCCAAGCGCGCTTGAAATGCTCAGTGATCAACCGGTTCTCGCGATAAAAGTCTTCCTCATCATAGTCATAGTCGTCCAAGGTATCATCCTCGTCCTCATCTTGTTGATGGTCCGCCTCCCTCACTCGCATTTCAGCCCGCACAGCACGGACGAGTTCATGTGTCTAGACAATATGAGACAAGGTTCAGGCATAACCAATCGAAAATTTATACTCACTTGCAAATTCATAGCATTGACCGCTTCTCGGCGTCGGTGGTGGTCCGACCAATTTGCCATAAGGGTCCCGCTGACGAGCTCGGCTTCTGAAACAGGGATATCCTTGTTCCTCGAAAGTGTGTGAACCCTTCCAATGGCAGTTAGTTGATCGCAGTACTCATCAAGCAAGTACTGCATTTCCTTGTGGAGCTCCTCGAGTGGCCTTTCTAACGCAGGTAACCCGAGCCCGTACAGCCCAACACCACGTAAAGCATGCTCAATCACTTCACCATTGGAAGGGGAATCTACTCCGTCCCACTCATCTGGGGTCCAGTGCTCCAGAGGGACACGACGGAACAAGTGGCCTAGTAGTTTCTTGCTATTGTAGAAATTCTCGCCGGTCGGATCTCGTCCTTCGCGTGAAAGGAAGTCCGGCTTTGGCTGTTTCTTCAACCTCGGAATATCTTGGAACTTCACGGGAGTCCCAGTTTTTTGGAAATCCACTGCATGGGATGCATGTTCTGCCAGCTCGAGGCATTCTTTACATCCGGGGTCATTGAGATCTGCGAACCTCAAGTGCATTATCGCAATTTGACCAACTAAGTCTGACTCGATCTAAGAAAATTTGAGTAAAAGACAAGAATGTAAACACTGTACCCACATAGTCGAAGATGAAATTGACGACATCGGAAATCCCGCAAGGGTGCTCCGTCTTTTTGTTCCCAAGGGATTTGTATGCTCCGGGAATCCAAGCCTCCTTGGGATGCAGGTCGGGCTTGGAGATCCAGTCAGACAAGTATGTATGAAGAAAATTGTTGAGACATACATCCAGAATCAAATTGAAGTCATCGCCATCGAGGTCTCCTCCACCAAGGCAGGATGCTAATGGTCGATCGCCCCTAAGTATTATCAGTGTCCATACGATCCCCTGACAGCGTCAGACCACTCACTTGCATGAAAATACGACAACATTAGTCAAGTGCTTGAGTTGGTCTCGCCTAACTGCCTTGACAAGCTGGACATCCCCAGGGTGGATTTGAGGACTACGAGTGATTGCGATACGGCCCTCGATTTCCTCGCGTATCCCTTTCTTCTGATCGAAGACCGTGGCATATATTTCGCCTTCCTCAAGACAATTCCATTCGTCTGACACCCCATACAGTGTATATGATCCAGGAACATTGATGTGAGCGCGATACTTGAGTTCCCGCAAAATATGTGTTTCGGAGCATTTGAGGGAATTAGCCAAAAGGTCGCTGCAATAGCCCACCTGACCGTCGTCCATCTCGAAGTCTAAACTAAGTACCTTCTTTATGTTGCTAAGCATGGACGGGAAGTTGAACGATGCACCTAATCCATGCTGTTTAAGCACGTTGGATGCATCGACCATAGAAGAGTGGAGGGATCGTGCTTCATTGATGGCGGCGTCTTGAAGTTCAGTTATGCGGCCACAGTCGGCACCCAGAAACTCTAGCAAGGTGATGAGTGGTCGATTGAGGAACATAGCCTTTGGGCGCAAAGAAGTGGCTTGGATGTCAAATGTACGGTTATCCGGCGCTTCGAATTTGGTTTGGGAAGGTCGGAGACACACTACTTTACCGACAAGTGTGTTATCCTCGACAACCATTCCCTTAGATCCTCCGAGACGAAACTGTAGGGCGGAAGGACGGCTATTCTTCGTGGTACGTTGCCTTGTCCGCTGGTACGCCGTCCAGATTGCACGCATGAGGTCGGTGGATATAGGACTGCATCCGTCTGTCATTTCAATCCCTGATGGTGACTTGCGATCATCGATTTTCATAATCTCGTTGGGCTCAACAGTTATAGATGGATCGGTGGCAGAGAATGCCTGAGACCAACGAGCACCAAGTCTCGCGGGATAGTACTGAAGCCTAGAGAAGTCCCCCTAGTCCGTGTTAACACCACGTCGAAGAGATGCCCAAAAACACATACCAGACTATCTCTGATGGTTTCTGCATCCCATTGTTTACCACCAGCATCTTTGAAGGGAGTAACAAACCACATGGAGTGCTCTTTAAGACCACTCATGGAGTAACCGAGTAAACTATATTCGCGTCCTGCTACCCGACAACCATTCAGCAGGATCGGTCGGTAACGTTCCGCCAACAGGTCACTAATCGAGGTTTCAAAGTCCCCTCGAAGCTTTGAGCCGTTCTCGTCCTGGAAAGAGACGCGAAGAAAACATTCGTTGTTACCGAATTTACGAAGGACACTATTAGACTGATCAACACTTGGACCCTCCAAGATATGTCGTGTTGGCGTTAAGGTCAGCTGATAGGTATAGGAAGCTGCGGGATTCGACGACGCAAGTCTCCTCTTCGGTTTCTTTTGTTCCTCGAGATATTCGTCGATGGTATGTCTGAATTGCCCAACCAAAGTATGGTCACCTGGGGCAAGTTGACGGCGACGCTTATGACCTCTGCGATTTGAGCCCTCTTCCTCCAAGTAAGTAATAAATTTCCTGAGTATAGAGGCTGGATCGTGGTCAAAATGAGGTTGACACAGTTCTAGCAACTCGTTTTGCAAGGACAGAGCCCCTGTGATGCTCATGACCCGATTATTGACTGCTTTTTCCAACTCGAATGCAACCCCGAATGGTAGGCGAACAAGAAGGCGCTCAAGATCACCCTCATCATAGGACGCATCGCCCTCGACGACGGGTATAGAATCGCGTTGACGATGATGAATTCGAAGCCTCGTCTTGCAGGCGTGAACAAATGCACCGCGATCACTGTCGTTGGAGAACGTGCACATCAGGCTGAAGCAGCCAGGAGGCATAGGTCTGTCCTGTATTAGTCCCTGGATACGGGACACGGTCATCTTGTCGCCTCCAAAGAGCCCTCCCGATTTTTCCGACTTGAAGACCGGAAACGTATTTGCCGAGAGGAATATGACAGGAGAATCGGCTTCACGAGGTTCTAATATGGCAGCCACCACTTGGGGCGAATACGAAACAATGGTTGTTGTGTCTCCGGATAATTGCATCATCAGCATCGAGATCATATCGTCTCCAGGATGGGAATGTCGTTGCTGCTTGCGGAGCGTGAGGCGAACTTCCCGTCGCTCCATCTCGCAAGCAACTTCGGCATCCCCTTCAGCGGTACACTCGGATATGAATTTCCCATCTGCGAGAAACCGACCAAAGGCAAACTGGGTGAGAACATGCGGCCTACCCTCGCTTATAAGTCTCTCTCTCTCCCTCTGCAGTTCCAGCGGGTCTTTCCATGGCGTGGAGTTGAGTTGAGCAACCTTAGCTTGGTTAATCGGCTTTATGCTGGGTTTGAAATAAATTGGGCGTCCTTTGACAACGACGCCGGATGCACCGTATGCGTTCAGAAAGATAGCACCCGCTTCAGCGGTTGGAAGATTGAGTATTCCAACCTTGCCTAGTCGTGGGTTGTATTTCGCAAAAAAATATAGGTCAAAATTCAAGGGAGGGTTGAGAGGGAAGGGCGGTTTATGGAGAACGTCGGCGAATGCGATTTTGAGGTCATCGACGTTTGCGGCCAGCGCCACATGGCGCATGTAGAGGTCCATGCTGGAGACTGGTGGTGAGCAGCAGTTGCAAGTTGAGAGTAGGTTGCTCACCAGGTCGTGTCACCAAGGGCAACGGCAAACAGGAACCCACTGTGACTGCGTATTTAAATGGTGTCAAAGTGCTGATAGGGGTTATTGATTATCGGATGACAGTTATCTAGAAAGGGTTGTCGGTCCACAGCATGAAGGTGTCCATAAATGTTACAAACCACAGCTAATCTAGACGACGGCGTTTTTCACGGTAGCTATCCCGGTTATGCTCCGCTTCTCTGGCTCTCCGTCTGTCCTCGTATGGCGACCTTGACCGTGATCTGGATCGATTTGGTCTGGTATGGGGACGGTATGTATTCTGACCACTCTCTAGACGCCCCAATTTATCTTCTCTCGGCGGGCGACGATCTCTTGCATCAGCCCCAACATCGTGGTCGTGCCACGGAACTTTCCCCCGGGGACCAGTGAGGGGACCGGTGTTTTGAGGGCAATCTATGAAGAACATGATTAGCTGGAACCTCGCATTCCATCAGAAACAGATTACCCTTCTTGAGATGTGGCCCACCACACAGGAAACAGCCACCTGACTTGATGGAACCAGCACCACCGAAGCCACCAGCGCTCACTGTGGTATCTTGGTCGACAAGGTGCGTATACTTGGTTCGGCTACGTTTCCCGAAGTTTTTGACCTGCATCACCTTTGGTAACATCGAAACGTCCACGGTGGACTCTGTAGCTTCGGTATAATCGTGTCTTTTGAGAACTTCGTCATCCTATAGAGCCTGTATCAAGAGATTTGGCTGATTGATTCACAAATATACCACTCACCTGATGGAATGCACCCTTATGCCAGTATTTCTGAAGGAATTTCTGTTGGCCCTTGGGCTTCTCGTCTCTCGACTTCTTGGCCCGTTCAAGGTCCTCCTTCATCCGCTGTTCCTCCGGAAGTGCACGCCTCCGTTCAATCTCTTCCCTCTCTTCCTCACGCCGAAGCTCTTCCTCTTTTTCCTTCTTGATCCTTCCTAATTCTCGTAACCGCCAGGCCTCGAACTCCCCTTCCGGGTCAAGTCCGTCGGTATCATCAACATCTGGGATCACATCTTCCTTTTCCTCTGTAAGAAGGCTACATAAATACTCAGAACACAATAAGAAAAGGAACTTCTTACTCTCGGCCAATTCTCGTCTGATACTTTCGGCGACGAGATCATAACTTTCCTTCTTTCTTTCTTCTGCAGCAAGTTCTTGTCGCTTTTGCATCTCCTCGGCCTCTTGAGCGATCGCATCTCTTTCTGTTATTGTCGCGCGTCCGCGTCTGTATCGGTACACGATAAGTAGTTGGTTCGGATTTAAGACACGAACATCCTCGTACTTTGGTACAAAAACTGGTCTAAACATAGGTTTAGGCTTTTCATCTTCAGATTCAGAAGACTCTTCGCCGGACTGTGCAAGGGGTCAGTACCACAATGAAGTGCAAGTAGACAACTTGCCGCTGATTCTTCCTCTTCAGTTTCTGTACTTTCCTCCTCAGATTCTTCCTCGTCTTCCTCTTGTAAACGTTTAAGTCTATTGTTTAGGTTGTGCTCTACATTCGCTCACCTTTGGTCGTCCGCCCAGACTCATCCCGGCCAGCTGCAATAACCTTCCCTTCCCGTGAGATAGAAATATCCTTCAAGGTAACCTGGATTCTTGAGCCTTTCACAGGGAGTGTCTTCGTCGGCAAGTCTTCGTCCTCCTCGCTCTCATCCTTATCCACAACGTCATGCTCTCCACCTACGGGAACATCGCCCTGTTCGAGTTGTTGTTCCTCCTCCTCCGATTCTGAAACAGCTTCGACCCCCTTTGGTGCCCTCCCCTTCCAATAACGTCCAGCTGCCTTTGTTGGGCCTTTTGTGTGTTTCCTGACTTGTGTCGCGAGGACGGTGGACATGGTGAACAGTGAACACTGAATAATATCGCGTACGTAAGCAACGACGACTAAACGAGAACTGTAGTATCATAGTACTGGGTTGGATGTAAGCAGGCAGAATTTCCTAAAAATGCAGCTACGCTCGACAGAGAGCTCATGACCAAGGTATGTAGAATTGTACAAATACCATGGTTCTGAAGATATGACTCGATGCGGGACCTCGGACACAGTCATCCTCGATACCTCGTCATGAGTACCTGGCGAAGTCAGTCACCTGCAACTTAAAGTGGAGAGGCACTAGATAAGTAAATCCTACCCAAGGACCACCTAGCTGTTATCTGCCGTAGCTGCCAATGTAAGTGTCTCTAGTCGACCCTTTCCTTTACACTCCTTCAGTAGCAGCTCATTCAGGGTCTTGAACTGTGTCGGATCTATTAGCATTACCTGTAGTACATCAGTCCTCGTGTTGTGAAACCAGGCATCTCGTAGAGAAAACATACAATTTCCCAAATCTCCCCTTTCTCTTCTCGCTCAACACGCTCTGCTGAGGACTTTATCTGTTCCTCAAGCCGCTCACCGTCTACATTTGGGACGACAACCCGCACTCGCATCCGTGCACGTTGAATTGGCAACTTTGACCCAGATTGGATCAGTCGGAGAGTCTCTGCCACCTGTTGACATGAAAAGCGGTTCACACATGGAAGATCAGACGGACCTGACTCTTGGCATTCTTTCCGGTCTTCACACTTATGCCCGCTTCCGCCATCGCCTTCTCGATCATGCCGACTGGATAGGGACGCTGAGTGGCGGGGTCCACACATTTTTCAGCTACTAAGGTGGCGATTTCTTTGCGAAGAGCTGTAAGATCATGTTCGCGCTCCTTCTCGCCAACCTGTACCTCTCCCTTCTTCAAGATCTACAGGGGGATGACGAGAGCATCAGCAACAAAAAATCGGAAACAGACCATCCTGCATTACCTCCTTGACAACATCATCGACTGATGAAGTCCCGAATGCTTTTTGGAGGTCATTAGATTTGGCCACTTCACCCTTGGATACATTGATGAATACGTTTGAGATCTGGAGGACATCATCGAGACTTGTTTCGCTGGCTCTGTTATTAAGCCCCAGGTATTCATTAGTCGAGACGATCAGACATACACCCCGCTGCGCCATTCCTGCACTTTATTCTTATAACAAGCGATCTGAAGACCAAAGGGTAAGCCAGCGCACAAACAAAGTGTAGCTGCTATTACTTCGAATCTCTTCCCGCCTTTCTTTAGACGCACGATAGAAACGTTTGTGAGCCTGTGGAGATTTGAGATGCTTGACGGCGATACTAGTATGAAACTCACTTGATTTGGTTGGACGGCTGTTGGATGGGCATATTGGCAGTGATCAGTGGTCGACGTCAGTGAATAAGAGATGATTATATAATCGACCTGTCGTTCGTTCGTTCACCCGCCGCGGCATCAGTTTGGCCAACCATGAAGGGTTTCACAAAGGCGATCAAGCGGTGAGTAGCCTACGAGATAACCAGAACAAGAATGTCTGACAAGGGTTCTGTGCAGGACACCCCATCTCGTGACGTCCAAAGTCGGATTCTCGAAGAGTATGCATGACCCTGCTCAACCCGCTCGATAGTACACTCCCTGATCTCTCGTTAACTCAGCTTCATCTGACCCCGAGTTTGACGACTACAAACGACACTTTGCTACTCTCGAGCAAGCCACGGAGAAGCTGTTGAAAGACACTAAAGCCTTCACTGAAGCTGTCGTGTGTATGTGTCCCGCCGTCCCCATGCCAGCCGTGTCAGTTACGCCCCTCCCCTGATCCAGCTCTCTTCACCTCCGCCAATGCCTTTGCGAACCACTTCAACTTCCTTTTCTCCCCAATATCAGGAGAGCTCAGCCTCGCCAGTAAATATCCATCCGCAGCTGACACCATAAACAACACCCCTGAGTATGGTAAACACATGGAAGACCTCCGCACTTCCATATCGCCGGAGCTCGAGCTTATCGAGAGTCGCATCGTCAGCCCATTAAAGGAATTCCAGGGTGTTCTCAAGATCATTCGCAAGACGATTACCAAACGCGACCACAAGCTCACTGACTACGACCGATTCAGTAACTCTCTCACAAAGCTCAGGGATAAGAAGGAGAAGAGTTTGAGCGACGAGAAGAACTTGTTCAAGCTTGAGCAGGATTTCGAGATCGCGACCAATGAGTACGATTATATCAATAACGCACTCAAGCAGGAAATCCCAAGATTCATGCAACTCGCCACGCAGTTTATCGATCCTCTATTCCACTCGTTTTATTATATGCAGTATGTAATACCCTCGTTCGCGCTCGATCGGCCAACAGTCTACCACACTTTCTAGGCTCAACATCTATTATCTCTTCCTAGAGAAGATGAATTCATTCGCAGAGGGTCGGTATGATGTCACCAGCGTCCCTGGATCCCAGATTCAGTCAGAATATGAGAACAATCGGGGAGATGCATGGAGACAAGTCGAGGATCTCAACATCACGAAGAGAATCATCTCTACTTGTTTGTCATCTCCGATCCAACTCACCCTTTTGCCACCTACTAACGCTTACTCAAGCCAAACTGGTACAATCCGGTCGTTCAGCAGGCACAGGCTCATCTATTGGGCGTGCTCCGAGCGTGATGACCACCTCCAGTGTCAGCAGTGGGACAACCTCCCGTGGCATGCCTCCTTCATCATACATCAAGAAAGCGCCTCCCCCTCCACCTAGCCAGCCTTCTGCACCTCCGCCACCCTATACCTTCTCTGCACCTACGAATAACGCTACCAACAATGGCGTCAGCGCTGCTGCGACGAAACGACCGCCACCGCCACCTCCGCCACTGAAGCCGAAACCGAAGCCAGCGCCCGAGTATGTCACTGCTTTATATGACTTTGATGCTCAGGTGTGTCTGATGTATCGTGATTGCCTAAACCCACTGATTATTTACGTCCAAGGCGGACGGAGATTTGTCATTCAAGACTGGTGATCGTATTGAAGTCGTTACGAAGACAGAAAGCCAGGAAGACTGGTGGACTGGCCGTCTCAACGGCATGCAGGGTGTTTTTCCTGGCAATTACGTGCAATGAATATACATCGGAGTGCTACGGGAGCTATCGCATTGCATGACCTTGGTATGGATGAAATTGCAGGTATTTAAGATTCGTACAGACACCCGATCTACTTCGAAAGCGTTCCGATTTTCGTCTCCCTCTGTGAGCACGTCAGAATAGATGTACAGATGCGTGACAACTATTCTGATGAGTCTTATCAACGTAAAGGCTCAAGTATTCCGGGTCGGTTATATATCTCACGTCGTCCTTACTTGCATCGCAAGCCTTTCGAAAATCATCGTGCTGCTCTTCTTGATTCAAACCTCAAATTGTAAGCTCGAGCTGAACCACATAGCCGCAGCCGCAAGAATGCCTATCACCCGTGTTGGCCGTTCAAGAAAGTTGCTAGGGGGTCGCTATACACCCACAAAAGCCTCGCCGTCTCTTGAAACAACGTGTATGGCAAAAAGTTTGAACATCAGGAGATGGTGGGCATGGAATTCGCGTGTGTTCACGCAGGAATTAATTTGCATTCGTGGTCAAAGATACCCCAGTAGATGTGAATGAATCTTATCGATTTGCATCCTCTACAGAAACGCCAATACAGCGTCGCCTGGGGGGTTTCAAACCAAACGCTATGCATATATGTAGTCCTCAGTTCGTCATGACGTCCCAACACCACGGTACAATCCTTATGGTCAGTATCATAGGTTGCTTCAGGGTAGTCTCCCCGGGGCAACAGAAATTTCCAAGGAAGACAGTGGTGGTCATGACGAGCCACTGAAAACCGCAGCACCTTCTCACTATTCAGGCTGAGGCCCTCAGCCGGTGTTTCATGATCCATGTTCTATACATGCATGTCAACTACTACGCAGTGTTCGACTGTATGGAAATGAAACATTCCTAGATCTTATATCCCGACAATAATGGCTTTTGTTCACTTTTGACTAATACATCGGCGTTTGCAATGGCAAAAAAATTCTGCCAACCTTTGTTGTGGATATGATTCGGGCCTTATCTGCTCTTGCCCTTGAAGAAGTGCAGAGGGTTAATAATCATCCTGTTCCCTCGTCTAGGACACCTACTGGTAATGATGAGCGAACAAGCATTCGATTTTCAAACGGCTACTATTATCGCCTTATCCCTAGTGAATCACAAGGTGACACGTGAACGTTTGAACTATGAGGCGCAAGGTTACCATCTGGTGGGGCCTTTCATCTTGACTGAAATGTAACCCCGTCTAATAGGGCACCGGAACCCGTTGGCCGTTCAGTTCTTCCTGCAGGTCAATATATGAACCTGGCATCAGCGCGCACCCTGTCGTGACGCTGAAAGGGACTTGTCCGAATCGGCCACCACGTCTGTCCCTTTGCAATGACTGTCATGCTGTCATGCCCGCGTTCTTGGTTTCACAATGTGGTAAGATGGAGACGAGTTCCAGTAGGTTGAACACGAATTAACACTATTCTTAGACTTTAATATTCAAAATTCATAGGAGAATGAGGGTGAGCTCGATCGCAAACTACGCACTGTCGTGACTGTTGACCAATTACCTAGAGCTCTGAAGGCAAGTACATCGCCGAGGGTGCAATTGGATTTGACGGGGGTGAAGTCTTCGGTGTAAGTGGCCCGCTGAAGATGATACAACCTGCAACCACATAAATCTCCCCACAGATCGAAGCAGAATATCTCGAAGAAGACAATATGGCCTGGGGTCCAACTTCAGGACTCTGGTCGAATAATAGGGTTACGGCCCACAAATAAACAAAATTGCCAAGGGAAGGCTCAGACAATCAGGTGGATATTCGCTGCCGCAGTGACTTGACTGTCAAATTCAGTACGGTAATTATCGTCAGAGCAGTATAAAATTGTTCGAGTACATACCAAGACGCCACCAGATATCGATTGCCAGTGGCTTTCCTGCCTGCACCAGACTATGTAACTGTTGGCCCTGCAGTAGCTGGGAGAAGCTGTGCTCGACTGGTGTTGATGAACAAGTGCTGTGAGCACGGGTCGTTCCTTATGTCACCGCGACTAGGAGAAAGGTTGAAGCTTGTTACTGACAGCACAAAGAATTGGTCGTGCGATCTTGAGAGCTCGACAAGTTTCGTTTTTACCTGAGATTGCAACTAGGTGGATTTGATCGCGTCTAGAGCCGCTTCGTCTGGGGGTATGAAGCAGACAAGGCATGGAATTAGAGAGGGCATGGTGGGCGTTTTGAAGGGGTGCGCTGGGACTCTGGGGTCAGACCGGTCGTCGCCCTCGTGCCGACAAGGCCTTCAGAGAAGCGTCGAGCATCGACGTTATCGTAGCGTGGGAAAACCGATTATGCACCCTTGACCAACACAACTTCAACGAGTGTCTGCACACACTATGGCCTCCAACGACCAACAACAATCTGGTGCACCGACGCCGACAGCATCGGCGGCAGCAACTCCAGCTACACTGGGACAACCGTCTTCTAACCCAGCCAATATCATCACTGCGCTCGGAAACGCCTTCAAGAACCAAAATGGGGAGCCCATCACAGGCGAGCGTATTGCGCAACTCCTCGCTCAGAATATGGGCCAGCTTGGGGAGCTCGCCCGCCAGGGAAAGTTAAATTCCCAACAGATTCAACAGGTACGTGGGTAAAGGGACTTCACAAAACGGTTCCACTGAATATCCGTGTTTCTAGCTGAAGGAATACGCGGAAAGATATAAGACCCCGGTAGCTGGATCGAGTACAGCGGCATCGGTATCCATAGCGTCGACAACGTCTTCGACTGCAACGACACTAGCGAAGGTGCGTCTCGACGCTAAAGTCACGTTTAACCATGTCATATCATTGCAATAGTCAACTACACAAGCTGTGGCAACAGCCACGGCAGTGCCGACGAGTAGTACAACGTCCGCATTCAAAACTGGGTCCCCTGCGCCAGTCCTCTCGTCGACGACGGGGGATGGGTATCCCATCAGTCAGACGCTCAACACGACAAATCCAGGCCCCATTCCTTGGCCCGCGTCACAGCAGGGAAGGCCGACATTGACGGGAGGTATGGCAAGCGGGAGAATGTCAGGTTAGAGCGATCACTTCACCACTGTTTGGCGTGTTGTTTCGCAAGCTAACAAGACACTGATTTTTGTCGCTTGTATGCGTTTACGAACTACAGGCACGCCGTCACACGTTGCTAGATCGATGGAGGAGACAACATTAACGGTAGATGATAACCTGACGCGAAGGAAGAATACGCCAGGAGACCAGAGCATGCGACGCTCGATCCAGGACCTTGTATCCAGTGTCGACCCTAATGTCCGGATAGAACCCGAAGTCGAAGATGTACGCCTCGCTTTCCTTCTCTCTCATTAGACGAAGGCTGGTTGTGGGACTAAAGCATACCAGTTACTCCTGCAGATTGCAGACGAGTTCATAGATTCGGTCACCAATTTTAGCTGCCGGCTTGCAAAGCACAGACGAGGAGACACGCTCGAAGTCAAGGACCTTCAACTACATCTTGGTAAGCATTCTTTTTTTCTCTCTTCAGAGTGATTCATGGACGTACGCATAGAGCGCAACCATAACATTCGCATACCAGGGTTCGCGTCTGATGACACGCGTATATCGCTGTCGCAATCAACCGTCGCACCGCCCGCACCTGCCACAACGACCAAGAAGTCTGCACAGGGGACGTCGATGACACTCCGGAGTCAGCGACTCGCACAGGTCCAGCAAGCCAAGCGGGAGGGTAAGTTATTATAAATTGATTGTAAGCGTGCTTCTGTTGTCGGCTCGTGTACGTGTATCTGTATTATGGCGCACTAATAAATTATACACCCAATGATTTTCACTGCTAAAGCTTAACTACCCACCCGATGCTTCGAGTGCGAGGTGACATCCTAAGACTTAGTAGGTCACCTTGCTGCCACGATCACGACCAGTACCACCTCTGCACCACCCGTGCTGTCGCTCGTATACATTGCCTACTCCACCTCGAGCGGCAACCCGTATGCACTAGGTATGTTCTCATTTGGGTTCTGCGCTCTGACTTGGTTGTAGTGTCTTTTGCTGGAGCCACGGTTGGCGTCCACGCACCATCTCGGAGTCCGATCGCCTTCATTGACTCCGCTGGCACT